>Ga0209414_1000144_pt1 | contig 31823 bp, 38 predicted proteins | sample LakVidmifraction_4_FD_181154 | JGI IMG/M metagenome (GOLD analysis project Ga0209414, IMG submission 181154) | Hypersaline microbial communities from Lake Vida, Antarctica - Brine Hole Two &gt;0.2 micron (SPAdes) (version 2) | ecosystem: Environmental > Aquatic > Non-marine Saline and Alkaline >...
CTAAAGATGTACATTGATTTTACCAAAAAGATTGAGCCATAAGCTCAATCTTTGTTAATGTATTATTTATAATGAAAGAATCCTTCGTGCGTCTTCTACTGTTGCAATTTCTCTCCCTAATGCCTTTGCAATGCGTGCAACACGTTTTACAAGGTTTTCATTCGTTGCATAGGTTTCATCATCATACATCAAAACATCTTCAAGTCCTGTTCTTACATGCCCCCCAAGTACTATTGCCATAGTAATCATAGGAATCTGAGATTTTCCAATACCAGAGACACTCCATGTTGAATCCTTTGGAATACTATCAACCATGAACATTAAATTCTTAGGCGTCCCTTTAATTGAGCCAGGAACATTCATCACCATATTGAAATGTAGTGGTCCTTTAATATAACCTTTCTTCATTAAATAAACTGCATTTTGAATCATAGATACATCAAAGACTTCAATTTCTGGTTTTAAACCATTATCTAACATTTTTTGTGCTAACCCTTTAATTAATTTTGGATCATTTGCATTCACACTTGTTGGAAAATTTGAAGAGCCAGTGGAAAGACTTGCCATATGGGCATCTAAATCTAACATTTGTCCTCGCCATTCAATACTGTTTTCTCCGCCACGTGCACCAGTAGATAATTGCTTAATCATATCTATATCTTTCAATTTTTCTAAAAGTTTTTTATAAGCTTCCCGACTACTCGTCGGACTTAGAGCTTCGTCTCTTACATGTAGATGCACAACAGAAGCACCGACTGCTTTACATTTTTTAACATCCTTTACTATTTGATCTATTTTTAAAGCTGAATTTGGATTCAATTGATACGTTGGTACATTTCCTGTTGGTGCCAAGGTGATTATTAATTTTTCCACGATTAAACCTCCTTAAAAATACGCTTTGTTTGCAAAGGCAATACCTGATTCTAATTTAGTAAATATAAGATCAATTTCTTCTCTGGTAACATTCAATGGTGGTGCAAGTAATATATGATCTCCTAATTCTCCATCAACAGAACCGCCACCAGGATAAATAATTAAGCCCTCCTTGAAACAAGCTTCCATTATTTTATTTTTAAATTGTACCTCTTTTTCAAAAGGTTCTTTCGTTTTTTTGTTTTTTACAAACTCAATACCAATCATTAAACCCTTACCTCGAATATCTCCAACACAGTCATATTGATATAACTTCTGAAGTTTTTCAATTAAATAGTGCCCTTGTTTTTTAGCGTTTCCAATGATACCATCCCGCTCAATAATATCCATTACTTTCCCTGCAATACCACATGACAATGGGTTGCCGGCATAGGTGTGACCATGAATAAAATTTCCACTCCCTTTAACCATAATTGTATTAAAAATCTCATCATTTGCTATAGCACATCCAATAGGTGTGTAACCAGCACTCATGCCCTTTGCTGCGACAAGTATATCTGGTACTAAATCATAGTGGTCCACTGCAAAATTTTCCCCTGTACGACCAAAACCACTCATCACTTCATCAATAATTAATAGAATATCGTATTGATTACAAATTTCTCTAACTTTGTCAAAATAAATCTTTTCAGGATGAATCCCTGGTGCCGCTGAACCAACAATAGGTTCACTAATGAAGGCCGCAATATTATCTGCACCATGCTCTTTAATGGCTAATTCTAAAGCTTCAGCTGCTTTAATACTCATTTTTTCTCTATCGTCTAGAGCCCAACTATTTCTGTAATGGTAAAATTGCTCAATTTTGGGAAAGTTTAACAAATAATTGTCATACATTTTTCTTCTGCTTACAATACCCGTCATGGATAAGGCACCAATCGTATTACCATGGTATGAATTCCATTTTGAAATCACTTTCCATTTGCTACTGTGACCATCTCTTTCAACGAAATATTGTCTGGCCATTTTTACTGCTGTTTCAGTAGCTTCTGAACCACCGGAAACAAAATAAACATGATTTAAATCCCCAGGTGCGTACTCTGCAACTTTTTTTGCCGTTTCCTCAATCACATCAACTGTCCATCTAGACAAATGTGTAAAACCTAAGCGCTCAATTAATGTTTTAGAATAAGCTGCAACTTCTAGGTTTCCATGACCTATATTGGCAACAACGGAACCAGAGCAACCATCAATATATTCATTACCTGCTTCATCATAAAGATAAATTCCCTTTGCCTTTTGAATTTTAGGATATCTCCAATTCTGATTTCTATAAAACACATGATTTTTTGGCGCTAAATTTTTAGACATTTTACTCACCTTTCTCTTTCGCTAACTTTAATTCTTCACGTCTTTTAAGAAGTAATATTAAAGCAAACCCAACGATACCAATAACATTGGTTTTCCAACCCGGATTGACGAGTAATAAACCTGAAAAAGCCAATACTAGACGTTCCCAGACCCTTGCATTGGTTCTAAAATAACCACTCACAGCCCCGGCCAAAGAATACATACCAATTAAAGCCGTAAATAAAGCCAATGCAACTTTTGGTATTGTTGCATCTACTAATACCAATACTGGTGAGGTAACAAATAGATAGGGTACTAAATAGGCGGCAAAAGCTAATTTGGCTGCTTCTACCCCTGTTTTAAAGGGATCTGAATTGGCTATACCTGACCCGGCAAATGCGGCTAAAGCTACAGGCGGTGTAATATCTGCTATGATTCCAAAATAGAATACAAATAAGTGTGCCGCTAGAATTGGTACACCAATACTAACAAGTGCTGGTGCAGCAACAGTTGCTTGTACGATGTAATTTGCTGTTGTTGGCATACCCATGCCTAAAATAATCGATGCAATCATTGTTAAAAACATTGTTAAATAAATATTTCCGCCAGCTAAAGCAACAATTCCATGGGATAATTTAATACCAAGACCAGTCAAAGTTACAACACCTACAATGATCCCTGCACTAGCACATGCTAGAACAACGGGTAATGCAGACTTTGCACCTTCTTCTAACCCAATAACGATTTCCTTTAAACCAAAGTGAATATCTTCATCAACGAAATTATTAATCAAACCGATACCAATGGCAGAAAAGATACCATAAAGAGCAGCTTTCATTGGTGTATTCCCTTGAATTAATAATGTTACAATGAAAATAATGGGAACACCTAAAAACCACTTTTCTTTCAATAATGTTTTAGTTCTAGGTAAATCTGCTTTAGGAATACCTTCTAATCCATTTTTCTTTGCTTCTAAATGTACCATCATAAAGATGCCTGTAAAATAAAGAAACGCTGGAATCGTTGCACCTAAAGCGATGGTTATATATGGTAAACCTGTAAATTCAGTCATGATAAATGCCGCTGCCCCCATAACTGGTGGCATTAATTGTCCACCTGTTGATGCGGCTGCCTCTACTGCACCGGCAAATTCAGCACGGTAACCAATACTTTTCATCAGTGGTATTGTTACGGAACCTGTCCCAACAGTATTGGCAACAGAGCTACCTGAAATCGTTCCTTGAGATGCACTTGCAACAATTGCTGCTTTCGCTGGGCCACCTGTTTTATGACCAGCAATGGATAAAGCCAAATCTGTCAACCAATCACCGATACCCGTCATCTTTAAAAAAGTAGCAAACAGTAAAAATAAAAATATAAACGTTGCTGATACCATGATTGGAATCCCTAAAATTGACTCGGAACTAAGCCATGCATATGTCACAATTCTTTTTATACTGTAACCAGAATGTGAGAAAAAACCTGGTATAAACTTTCCAAAATATGCATACATTAAAAAAGTTGAACTCACCGTGATCAGTATAGGCCCTGCAACTCTTCGCGTGGCTTCAACAACAATTAATACTGCCATACCTGAAATAATTGTATCTAATTGAGTATAAGCCCCTGCTCTGAATAAAAGTGAGCGAAAGTTAACCAATAAATACCCTACGACAACTATGGATAAAACAACCATAATATAATCATACCAGTGAATTTTATTACTCGTGTCATCTAAACGCATTGGATACAATAAAAATATTAAAATAAGTGCAAAGCCCACATGGACGCCTCTTTGAATTGTTGGCGGTCGTAAGCCCATTCCTGCTGTCCAAAGTTGAAACAAACTCCACATAACTGCTAATCCAAATACAATTTTATAAATTGGACCCTTTAAATCTCTATAAGCAAACTCTCTGTCATATTTTTTTAAGATCTCTTTTTGAAATTCTTCATCGGTTTTTTCAATATTATCTAATAAATTTGCCAATTAAATTACCTCCTCAATAAAATATAATAGTAAAGATTTTTTAACAACTCTCACCTTTACATACCCCCCGGGCTTATATCTATCTTTTAAAACTATTTTATCATCTTCATAAAATAAAATATGATTTGCTCTTACAGCACCTATAACAATTGGAATTTCATCAAATTCTAAATCGTAATTATATACTCTAATGGAATCCTCTCTGAACTCCCATTTCGTATTGCCTTCTGGTTGAGAAGGTAAATTTGCACTATAAGTATCAAAAATCATTTCTTTTACATCAAATTTCAAATCACTATTGACTGCATATGTTTCATAAACTGGACGAATACTAACGGAATGTGTCCATTTAACTGTTACCTCATCATCCATATCTACTGATGATTGATAAATAACTTCATCAAATCTCTCACCTTGATCAAAAATGTAAACCTGTAATATCTTGATTGGATAGAAAAAAAGCATTAGCGAAGCAATGAGTATTACAATAAGTTTTTTTAAATGATCCATAGCTTCCTTTCATAATCTTAAAAAAAAGCCGAGAGCTAACTCTCGGCTAATGCTCTTTACTTTATTCCTTGCTCTTCTAAGTACTTTAATGCGCCTGGATGGAATGGTGTAGTAATACCATCTGCTGCATTATCAATACTAATTTGAGAACCTCTAGCATGTCCTTTTTCTATTTCTGCTGTTTCTTCATATAAAGTTTTAGTTAAATTATAAACTAACGTTTCATCTAAATCATCTCTAACGTACATTACAGCTTGTAATGCAACTGTTATTGCATCTTCATCTTGACCTTTATAAGCCCCACCAGTAATTGGAAACTGTGCAGCAAACGGAACTTTTTCTTTTAACTTATCATAACCTTCTCCAGTGACTTCTAATATTTTTACTGGATTAGATGTAGCAATTTGTGTAACAGCTGATGCTGGGAATGAAACAACAGCAAAACCTGCATCTAAGTTACCATCTTTTAATCCTGATACTGCATCAGAAAAACTACCAGGTCTTGATTTAAAATCATCTGGTCCAATACCATAAGCTTCTAAAATAGCTAAAGCTGTTACGTAGGTACCACTTCCAGGAGGGCCTGGATTAATTGTTTTACCTTTTAAATCAGCAATACTTTGAATACCAGTATCTTGAGTTGTAACAACATGCATTACTTCTGGATATACAACACCAATTGCTTGAAAATTTTCTAATTTTTCCGGAAAACTTTCTCCTTCGCCTTTATAAGCTTGGTCAGCAATGTTGTTCATAGCTAATACAATATCAACTTCACCAGATGATACTCTATTAATATTTTCTACAGAAGCCCCAGCTGGTTGGATCGTAACATTAATGTTATCATACGTTTCGTTCCAAACATTTGCAATGGATCCACCAAGTGGATAATATGTTCCTGATGTTCCACCAGTTGCAAAGGCTAATTCTAAAACGTCACCTGATTCTTCAGTGCTTTCTTCTGTACCCTCTTCTGCGCCTTCTTCGTCAGTCGTTCCTGCACATCCTACTAATACTAACGATAAAGTTAATACTAAGATCAATAAAATCGAAAACTTTCTCTTCATTCTTTTCTTCCTCCCTAATCAATTCTTATTACATTTTCTTAATAAATTATACCTGTTGTAATTCTTATTAATACAAAAAACTACAAAAAGCTACATTTAGGCAAAAAAAAAAGAATCTTTCGATTCTCAAAATATATTTTATGAGGAATTTATTGTGATAAGCTTAGCGTTTTATTAATACTTATCAACTATATCTATATTATAAACTAAAATAACAAATAAATAGTAACAAAAGAATTAAAATAATTAATTATTTTCTTATTTAGTTAAAAGATCATTAACCACACCACCAATGAATCTTTTAATATCAATCTTTCCTTTTGTTTTTTTACTGCCTTTTAAATATTCCATTTCTTTTCTCACTTCCGAAAATTTAAATAAAGTACTGGCATATTTTTCAAAGGTTGAATTAAAATAATCTTCCAATCCTAAACTTGAGATGGATTCAAGGGCGTCATTTGCTGATCTTCTAACCCGCTGTTTTATCGTTTTTTCTTTAACATCTAGATTATGGTTCAGTAAATAGAATTTTCTTAAGTCAGCATAATAATAAGACATGTTTTGATTGTAAAATACTGAACTTTCCTTTCTTTCGATAATACCATGAATAATATTTGCTAAGTCTAACTTTCCTTTACCTGAGGCACCAACTTTGTTCAAGACTTCTATGATTTGATTCAAGGACACTTGAATTTTTTCTTTTTGATTAGTAATTTTAGATTGATTTTCTTCATAATTGCTTAACTTCTCATGGGTTTTTATTTTTTCAGTGACTTTTTTTATAATTGTTGTCGCTTCAATCACATTAATTGGTTTATTAATATAATACTCAATGTCTGCTGCATAAGCCTTTGATACCATATCTTTATTAAAAACCTCACTAATCATAATAAATCTAATATCCGAAGCAATTTTTTTTATACGTTTGATAATAGTTATACCGTCAATTTTAGGTAATAGTAAATCTATTAAAACGATTCGAGGGCGCTCCCTTAAAATTTCCTCAATTGCTTTTTGAGCATTTTGTGAGGAGCCAATGACAACGCCTAATTTATTTTTTTCAATAATATTTTCCATGATTCGGATAATACTGGGATCATCATCTACTATATAAAAATCCATTTAAGCCTCCATTTTATACTTTTCTATTTTAATCAAAAATACTGTTTTTTCTTTATAAACTGAGGTAACATTGATCTCACCTTCAAATATATTTTCAACGATATTTTTGACATGGATCAATCCAATACCTGATGACATTTCTCCTGTTTCTTCGTTAAACTTTGTTGTAAAACCTGGTTCAAAAATAACACTGATATCTTCTTTAGTGATGCCAATACCATCATCTTCTATTTTTATGTAAATATAATTCTTATCAGAAAACTCTGAACAAACAATTTGTCCTTTGTGATGAATGGCATCAATTGCATTTATGATCAAATTATTAATCACAGTAATCAATGAATAATAATGGTAAACAATAAAGTTGTCTTTATTTTTAAAAATCAATTTTATAACTTTGCCTGATTGAAAAATTTGTTTTTTTGAATTTTCTCTAATGATATTGATCAGTTCTTCAAAATCCATTTGGTATCTTAAACTTTTTTTAATATTATAATTAATGCCATCAATCACCCGATTATAATCTTTTTTTATCTCGTGTATGTTTTTTGATAACTCAAGAGCCTGTTCTTTAATGTTTTCATCCTCTATTTCTTCATATAATTTATAACTAATTTCCATAGCATGTTCAATATCTAAGGTAGATTTTTCTAAATAGAATATCTCACTGTTCAGTCCAGCATTTATAAAAATTAGATCTTTAAATTTTTCCTTCTGATGTTTTATTTTATTAATCTCTAAGGCATAAACTAAAACCGAAATTAAAATTGTTCTAAAAAGAGCGACTAAAACAATGGCTAGAATCATTAAATCAAATTCAGTAGTGATTCTTCCTTCTCGAAGAATTAATTCAACAATATTTGATACTGAATCTACAATTATAATTAATGCGATGTTGTAGTAATTGGTTTTAACCCGTTCTCTAATATTTAATACTTTAAATAATATTCCAAAAACCAAATAGTAAATAAATGCTGGTCCATGCAACGTCATTATTTTATAAAAATCAAATCCAAAACTTTGAAATATTATTGGCATACTACGAATCATTACAATCATAAAACCAGAGGTCAATGATAATACCAATGGATCCATTCTTTCAGCATAAAATAAAATAAGTATTAAAAAAATAACAGAAAGCGAAAACCTAAAATCTGAACTAAAGGGATAAAAATAAACTTGTCCAAAGAGTGCTATTAAAACAACATATATTATATAATCTTTAATAATTTTCATTTAATCACCTATAATAATAATACCACACTTCATTTTTAATACAAAAAAAAGAAAGAACAGTCTCAAATTAAATTTTGAGACAGCTCTTATTTATACGACTAATTCTTTAATTCTCACAGGATCATTCAGTGAATGTGACATCTTTAGGTGCTTCAAACAAACTATCATCAAGCTTAAGGTCAAATTCAACGTCATTATAAGCCATTACAATCACACCATCACCAAATTGCATTTCTGCCCTAGTTACTACAAGATACTCCCGATCATAATAAGCAACATGGCTAGTTATATCTCCCTTATCGGTAGTAATCACAATATCAACTCTAATCACTTTCCTGCCAAGGACTTTATCTCTATTTGCAGTTAATTCCATTTTATTCGCTCCAGCAAACTCATCTTCAACTATTGTCAATAGGGATTATCCCTCCATAGCCTTTTTCTTTTCCAAATCAAGAATGTCATCTTCATCATCTCTATACATTCTGCCGGTACTTTCACCAAGTATATACTCATATGTGATGCCTTCATCCGCATTATAGATACTAATATCTGTCTCCCCTTCGGAAACAGACTCTTGTCTAGTAGAATAACCTTTAGCATAATCTGTACGTATTTCCATGAGGCTGATGGTGCCATCCTCTTGAAGTACTCCCAGTTCCCCTTCTAACTTAAAGCTATCTGGCTGGCTAAACTTGACGCTTTCAAGTAGCGCTCTATCCAGTAGACCAACTTCAATTTCGTCTTCATCATCTGGACTTTTACTTTCGCATGCTGTCAATAATAGTATCAACATTAGAATTAAAAGCATCAATCCCATCCTTCTTTGTTTCATTTTCAATCCCCCCTTTAATTCCCATCGCATCCTCATTACATTTATTATACACCTTTTTATAAAATCATGTGTCACCATGTTGTCATATGACAGTTTTAGTTTACACTATTTTTAAAGGTTCAAATCAAAAGTGCTATCGCCAGTATTTTTTACAAGAATAATCATAGATTTTATCATAATCTTCATCAGTAGTTGAAACTAGACCATCAAAATGTATAGCTTCTACAAATTTGTATTCACCATCAAATATGACGGTTTTCTTAGAGTTTCAAAAAATAAAAAAACTACTAAATTAATAGTAGCCTTTAAATCACTATATTAAATCTCTTTCGGTGTTTAAATAAAGCTTGTCGCTGGAATAATAGTTGTTCCATCATCAGGCGTCATTCCCGCGTCTTTTAGAGATTTTCCCCTATAGAACCGTTATATTTTTTGATTTGTTCATAATTTCTTCTTTAATATTTATCCATAAAATAAATTATTAGAACTTCTTTACTGTGAGTTACGAGAAGAATTTAAGTTTCTCTTTGAAAACTCCACTTTATATTTTATTGAATGGGAGTTTTCTTTAGATACTATAGATAAACCTTAAGAAAATATTAAAAGAATATTAATTGTCGAATTTATTTGATATACTGATATTAAGAGTATACAGTTCAAATCGAAGGAGTTCTTTAATGAAAAAAAATAGGAAAATATTAATGTTTTTTAAAGTTTTATTTGAAGTATTTATCATTATGTTTCTAATAGATCACTTCATTCATCCAGGGCATACAATTTATTATATAATAAATATGAGTCTTGTCGTCGTAGCGTATATTTTCATTCGCCGTTTTTTAATATCCAAAAAAATTATTCAATCCATTAAAAATTTTAGTAAAAATAATAATAGTACAAAAGAACTATACGATTTGTATATTAATTTAATTAAGGATTATCCCCTTGAAGAAGCATTGGTTAAAGGATCCAAATTAACAGATAATGCTATTCGCGAAAGAAATAAACTAATCGAAGAAAACACTTTGTTATTTGATAAGATCAGACATAAAAATGAGATATTAAAGATTACTCATGAAATTAATAATGCCTTTATTGAAAGAGACGATCTTGATATTTACCAATCAATACTAGATAAAGCCATTAATCTTTTACCAACTTGCAATTATGGCTCTTTACTAATTTACGATGCTACTGAACATCATTTTACTTTTAAAGCTGTCAATGGTTATGATTTTAATCAATTAAAAGATCAAAAAATAGATTTAAAACAAACTTTTATCTATAGAAATTCAAAGGATGGTTTCAATGCTTCAGTTATTGTTAAAGATATTTATAAACATAATAAAAAATATATGTCTGATGAAAAGGCCATGGCTCTAAATTCAAACGTATCAAAGGCTATTAATGAGACTTTATCTATCCCTATTAAAGTTAATGAAATAATTTTTGGTATTTTGAATATTGATACAAAGGGATCTTTTTCCTCTGAAGACATTGAAATTTTAAACTATTATGCCAGTAGTATTGTTTTCAACATTTATAATAGTCAATTACTAGAAAAGACAATCTATTTGTCTAGATATGATAAATTAACAAATATCTATAATAGAAATTTCTTTGAGGTTATTTTAAACGATATTATTGAAAAGGCTATCCAAGAAAACTATTACTTCACCTTTGTACTTATAGATATGAATAATTTAAAAGAGATTAACGATACTTATGGACACAAGATCGGTGATGATGCATTAATCCATTTAACACGCTCAATTAAAGAATTCCTATCTAGAAAAGATATTTTTGCTCGATTGGGAGGGGATGAATTTGTTATAATTTTTGATAAAACAGATTATAAAAATGCCCATCAAAAAATCAAACACATTTTAAACCATTTGATCAAAAATCCCTTACAAGTAACAAATATCAATGATATTGATGAATTACCAGTAACCTTTAGCTACGGTATTTCAACAGCGCCAAGTGAATCCCTTGTATTAGATATACTTTTAAAACTATCGGACCATAGAATGTATGAATTTAAGAAAGATTTTAAAGAAAAACACCCTGAATTAAAACCAGGTAATTAGTAAAATTTAGAGGAGTGAAAAATATGGAAACAAAACTTGTTGTCCTTGATCTTGACGGGACGCTTTTAAACAATCAACATGAAATAACTGAAGAAACAAAAATATACTTAAATAAACTTAAATCTAAAGGTATAAAGATCGTCATTGCTACAGGAAGAACTTATACAGCCGCTAAACGCTATCATAATGAACTGGCATTAGATACACCCCTTATCTCTTGTAATGGGGGCTTTATTTATGATCCTATAGGAAAAAAAGTGATTGATGGTCATCCTATTAGTAAAGAGACGATTAAAAATATTTTCAATATTCTACAAGACAGTAACACTTTTTTCCAATTTTATTCAGCTGATACGATTTATTCTACGGAAATCAAATATTTATTAGCACAATGGATGGAAGAAAACAAAAAATTAGATAAAAAAGACATCATAAACATTGAAATTATTGATGATCCTTTAAAAACCTTAGCATCAACTGAGGAACCTATTTTTAAATTATTGGCTATTGAAAAAAATCCGGCTATATATGATAAATTAATGGCCATTTTAAGTAACATCGATGAAATTGAACTCGTCTCATCCTTTAATGGTGCAATAGATATTATGGAAAAAGGGATAACAAAAGGCATGGCCTTAGAATTTGTTGCTGATTATTTAAACATTCCTATGGATCAAACATTAGCCATAGGTGATAATAACAATGATGCAACGATGCTAAAAGCGGCAAAAATAGGTATTGCTATGGAAAATGCTACGTCTTTTGCAAAAAACAATGCTAACGAAATTACTGATACAAATCTTAATAATGGTGTTTTAAAAGCACTACAAAAACATATCGGTTAATAAACTTTCTAAATAATACTAAAGGACAAGCCATATGGCTTGTCCTTTTATCGTTAAATTATTGGTAATACAATTAATTTTTCTTGATTGTTATATTCTAATATATCTACATTTACATCGTAAACATCACTGATGTTTACTTTCGTTAAAACATCGTTTGGATGTCCTTTTTTATAAATCTTACCATTTTTTAGTAAAATACATTGATTACTATATTTTAATGAAAAATTTAAGTCATGAAGTATTGTGATGACAACAATTTCTTTTTCTACGCTTAACCTTTTAATCAATTTCATAATTTTAACCTTATGACTAATGTCTAAGTGATTGATTGGCTCATCCAATATTAATACTTCTGGCTCTTGAGCTAATGCTCTAGCAATAATAACCCTTTGTTTTTCTCCACCACTAAGGGTTAAAAAACTTCGGTCTTTAAGGCTTAATAAATCTGTTTCTTCTAATACCCTATTAACAATGGCATAATCTTTAGCTGTCTCACCTTTAAATCTGTCAATATAAGGTGTTCGACCCATTAAAACGATTTCCTTAACAGTAAAATCATAACGAATATCTGTATTTTGTGGTACTGCAGCTACCTTCGTTGCATAATCCTTGGATGAATACGTTACAATATCTTGGTTATCAAGATAAATGGTTTTTTTATTGACACTGTAATTTCTAAGCAACTTTTTAATAAATGTTGTTTTACCAGATCCATTTGGACCCACAACAGTTATAAATTTATCATCATTAAAATCAATGGAGATATCTTTTAAGACTTGTGTTTGTCCGTATGAATGGTTCAAGTGATTGATACTAATGTGTCCCATTTCAACTCTCCTAACTTAGAATTTTTTTATTCTTAACTAATAAAAATATAAAATAAGGTGCACCAATTAAAGATGTAATGACGCCAATAGGAATTTCTGTTGGATTTAAGATAGTCCTTGATATTGTATCAGCAATAATCATAAAAACTGCCCCGGAAATAATTGTATAGGGAAATAATCTTTTATGATCTGGTCCAACAATCATTCGCATGGCATGGGGCACAATTAATCCAACAAAACCAATAATACCACTAACAGCCACAACAGCCGCTGAAACAATTGAAGCCACCCCTAACAATAACTTTCTTATGGTTTCTACATCAATTCCCAAATTTTGTGCTGTTTCCTCACCCATTAATATTACATTTAACTCCTTAGAAAAATATACAAATATGGAAACACCTATGATCACAGGGAAAATACTAATGCCTACGCTTTTCCAGCTGGCAGAACTGACACTCCCCATCGTCCAAAAAACAATTTTTTCTACTTGATCATTGTTCATTGTCATTAAAAGATTAATTAAAGCAGATAGAAAAAAACTAATAGCTATCCCGGATAGTAACAATGTAATGACTGGTGTTCTATTATTCAACCTGGCAATATTGTAAACTAAAAATGTTGTTACCATGGCCCCAATAAAAGCACCAACTGAAATCATAGATAAACCAAAGAAAGAATAACTAATACCTAAAATAATAACGAGTGTTGCCCCAAAGGCAGCCCCTGAAGATATACCTAATATATATGGATCTGCCATTGGATTCTTAAAAATTGCTTGAAAAACAACGCCAGATGTTGCTAAGGCAATACCAACAATACCCGCTAGAATAATTCTTGGGAGTCTAATATTAAGTACAATTAATATTGAAGACGCTTTCATTTGATCTAAATTGATGAAGTTTTTTAAAAAAGGAATTTTAGATGAAATAATCTTTAAAGCATCATTGAATTTTATATCTGCTACACCAATAGTAGATGCAAATATTATTATTACAAACAAAATGATCGTGTAAAACATTATAATTTTTCTGCTATTTTTTGTAATCATCTAAAACTCCAAACTCTCTATTCTTCAAAAGCTTCTGGATGAATTGATTTAGCAATTTGCAACAATCCATCAGCCAATCTTGGACTCATTCTTGAAACCATATCCTTATCTACTCCATAAAATTTACCTGTTTTAATTGCTGTTAAATCTTTATAACCATTGGCTTCTTTCAAGCCGGCCATATTTGGTGCATCACTTTCAGTAATGACGACTTCTGGATCCGCTTCAACAAGTTTCTCTAAGGAAAATTTCCAACCTGTTGCTTCCTTTGCTACATTTCTACCACCAGCAATTTCTAGCATTTTTCCTATAAAGGTATCTCCAGTTGCTGTATAATCCCCAGACTCTCCATGGCCAATAATATAATAGACACTTTTTGTTTCAAGGGGTTCAACCGTTTCTTTGATATACTTAACCTTTTCTTGCATTTCTTTAATAATTTCTTCTGCCTTCACTTCTTTATTTGCTAATAAAGCAATATTTCTAATATTCTCATAAACACCTTCAAAGTTTTCTTGTGAAATAACGACTGCTACTTTAACACCTAATGCCTCTAATTTCTTTATATTTTCTTCTTTAAAAAAAGATGCAGCAATAACGACGTCAGGCTCTAACTCAATAATTTTCTCGATATTTGCTTCTGTCAGCGTACCAATTGAATCAATTGAAGCGGCTTCTTCTGGATAATTACAATAATCCGTTCTTCCAACTAATTTATCCTCTGCACCTAAAGCAAACAATGACTCTGTTACATTTGGTGCCGTTGATATTATACGCTTAGGTGCTTCTTCAAAGACAATTTTACGACCATTGCTATCAATAAATTCTAAATATGGAACATCCTTGTTCCCTTCTATAATTTCTGATTCTAATTTGTTTTCTTCCAGTTCCTCAGATGCTTCTGACAATTCAGAATTGCACCCAACAAGACTAAAACTTAATACCACTACTACTACTAAAACAAAAAACTTTTTCCACATAAAAAATACCCCTCTCAAAAAACTTTCACGACGGGTAGTGATTAACCAAAATTCGATTAACTCATCCTCGTGAGTAACTAATATCTTTTCATATTACGTTAGGTGTTCTGACTTGACTTCACAATAATTTTAGCCTTCCCGTTTCCAGTGGCATCTTAAAATTACTCCATCATACAGTGGCGGGACCGTGTTAGATTTTCACTAACTTCCCTACGCGTAATATCTATTGAATTGTAGACTTAGTATAACACAGATTCATAGATGTGTAAAACATATCTATTTCAATTTGTGGATAACTTTAGCCTCGTTTTCCTCTTTTACCCACACTTTTAACACTTTATCCACATTTATTCACAGGTTATACCCATAAATTGTGGAGGAATATATTCTATACCTATATGTAGTGGGAAAATTTGTTCTGTTATCAACATAACCCACATGTTATCCACAAAAAAGCACAAAAAAATGCAACCTAGAAGAATATACTCTTCTTAAGATGGCATTTTTTGTTATTAATAATTATAACTTCCTTTTAGTTTTCTCCATGTCTCATCTTTTAGCATGCCTTGTAAAAGTATTTCAGCGGATACAACATTCGTTGCTAGTGGGATATGATGCACATCACATAATCTTAAAAGTGCTTGAACATCTGGTTCGTGGGGTTGTGACGTTAAAGGATCTCTTAAAAAAATAACTAGGTCCAGTTCGTCTTTAGCTATTTTTGCGCCAATTTGTTGGTCACCACCAATAGGACCAGATTTGAATCTGTAAATATCTAATCCTGTTACATCTTGAATCCGTTTACCTGTTGTACCTGTTGAAAACAAACTTGACTTACTCAAACTTTCTTGATGCTTTACAGCAAATTTCACAATTTGATCTTTCTTCTGATCATGGGCAATTAACGCAATATTCAATAGAATCCTCTTCCTTTCATTCAACTTTATAAGATAATTATACCAAAATTTATAATATATGTTAATACCAATTATTTATGGGTATTATTTAAATGGAGGTGTTAATATGAAAAATCCTATTATTGCAATTCAAAAAGGCTTAGATGAATACAAAGAAGCATTTGAAGCTGAGGGCTATGAAGTTCATTACAGTGGTTATGATGATTCTAAAGCAAACGTCACTATAATATCTGGTGTTAATAAGGCCTACGAAGAAATCAACTCTAGCGAATGTCATCCCACTAGTGACGCATGTATGTTGGTGCTTGATATTTCAGATATGACTGTTGATGAGGCTTTGAAAACAGTGAAAAACAAAATATGTAATTGTTAAATTTTAAAAATAGAACCCTTCACAGATTTTCCTATGAAGGGTTCTATTTTTATTTTTATTAACTTTAAAGATACTTTAGAATTCTTTTTTCAAAATCATCACTAAAGCTTTGGTTATTTTTCAAATAAAATTCAATTTTGCCTTGATTCACCAGTTGAACCATTTCTGGATCAATAGGTATTTCAGTGATAAAAGGAACATTTGAGCCCTTTGCAACTTCTTTAGATTGACTCTCTCCAAAAATATATGTTTTTTCATCACAATTTTTACATGTATAGTAACTCATATTTTCAACTAAACCTAAGACTGGTACGTTTAACTTTTTAGCCATATTAAGGGATTTGATCACAATATGATTCACTAAATCTTGAGGTGAGGTAACAATAACAATACCATCTAAAGGCATTGATTGCATCATTGTTAAAGGTACATCTCCTGTTCCTGGTGGTAAATCAATTAGTAAATAATCTAATTCCCCCCAATGCACATCCGTAAAAAATTGCTTTACTGTAGAGGTTACAATTGGTCCTCTCCAAATAACTGGCGCTTCTTTGTCTTCTAAAAGAAAATTAATTGACATAAGATTAATCCCCATATCTGATTTGACTGGCGTAATACCTTCAGAATTTCCCTTTGCTATAGCGTCATTTTTACCAAACATCATAGGAATGGATGGTCCTGTTACATCCGCATCTAATATACCTACTTTATAACCCTGTTCCATAAGAGAAACAGCTAATAGTGAAGTCACTGTAGATTTACCAACGCCGCCTTTGCCACTCATCACTGCAACAACTTTTTTTACATTCGATTGTTTATTTGTTATTTCTTTCTTTATTTCATTTTCATTGCCATTACCTTTTGAAATAACTTCCATTTTTCACTCCTTTATTATTGTCATATGTTATAAACTAATTATAACTCTTTTTAAATATATTTCAATAAATATTTCTATTTCATCATCATAATTTTTTCGGCCACATTTATACCATCCACTGCAGAAGACATAATGCCACCAGCATAACCTGCCCCTTCACCACAGGGAAAAAGACCTTTTATATTAGTACTTTCAAAAGTCTCCCCATCTCTAAGGATTCGAATAGGAGAAGAACTTCTTGTTTCGATGCCAGTTAAAACTGCATCTGCTCTTGCAAACCCTTTAATTTTTTGATCAAAATACTTTAAAGCTTCTTTTATTGAGTCATTTATGAAGTCCGGTAATAACGCATTGAAATCAACAAATGTAACACCTGGTTGATAACTTGCTTTTATTTTACCAAAATTTTTACTCACGTGATTGTTTAAATAATCACCTAGCAAAGTTGCTGGTGCATTATAATTCTCACCACCAAATTTAAAAGCTCTTTCTTCTAATCTTTGCTGAAAATACATACCATCTAAGGAGGATTCTTTTCCATAATCCTCTGGTTTAACCGTCACTAAAATAGCTGCATTGGCATTTTCTTTGTCTCGACTATAATAGCTCATGCCATTGGTAACAACAGTACCTTTTCCAGATGAGGCTGCAACGACTTCTCCGCCAGGGCACATACAAAAACTATAAACACCCCTTGAACCACTTTGATAGGTCAGTTTATATTCTGCTGGGCCAAGTTTCCCTCGAAGCATTGCACTGCCATATTGATTCTCATCAATCATAGGCTGTGGGTGTTCTATTCTTACACCAATTGCAAAGGCCTTAGATTCCATTGCTACTTTTAACGAATGCATTTTTTTAAATAATTCTCTAGAGGAATGACCAATAGCTAAAACAACAACAGAGGAAAATAATTCTTCATCCCCTTCAATGACCACACCCTTTATTTTATTTTCACTTATTATTAAATCTGTAACCTTTGTATTAAAGTAAAACTTACCCCCTAGGGACTCGATTTTTTTTCTTAAATTGATAATAACACCTCTTAAACGATCTGTACCAATATGTGGTTTATTTTTATAAAGGATTTCATCGGGTGCACCGCAGTCTATAAATTCTCTTAAAACTTTTCGACACCGTGGATCTTTAATACGTGTGGTCAATTTTCCATCAGAAAAAGTACCGGCACCGCCTTCTCCAAATTGAACATTCGACCGCTCATTTAATACCCCTTCATCCCAAAACTTCTGAATTGACTCAATGCGTTTTTCAACGGCCTCCCCTTGTTCAATAATAATTGGCTGATAGCCCTTTTGTGCCAATATTAAAGCATTAAAAAGACCCGAAGGACCGGAACCGACAATGATGGGTTTAATGCTTTTATCCAAAGCAGTATCTCCTAAGGTGTAGTCATAATTTGGACTTCTTTTGAAATTTCCTTTTTTAAGTATTTTTTCTTCATTTTTCACTTGAACATCAATTGAATAATTAAACTTTATTTTTTTCCGTCTTGCATCGATGGATTCTTTGAAAATATCATAATCAATAATATCATTTTTATTGACTTTAAGTTTTCTTGCCAACTTATCTATTATTTGTTTTTTATTTTCAAAAATATCTAATTTTACTTGATTCACTCTTATCATATGATTTCCTTTCTATACATGATTCATTATATGACTAAATCCCTTATTAAACAAATTATTTATAGATGATTTCTAATGGACACAGCAATAATATCTAATAACCTGCTCATCATTAGTTTTAACTAAAAAAAGTTTTGGAATTAATTCCAAAACTTTTAAATGTTTTATTTCATAGGCATCTATTCTATTACTCCACTAAACTATAACCCTCTTTCTTTAAAAATTCTTCATGGGTTTGTAGTTCGTTAATCAGTAAATTTACATGTTCTACAAAATCTTCTTCAAGTTCTTTAACAGATTGCTCTAAATGCTCCCGATCAATTGCTTCAGCAAATGCTTTCGTTTTAAATTTCTTTTTAACGGATTTGTACTTCATCCCGCCTAATTTTGTCGGTCGTACCAGAGCAACAGTCACAATAAAACTCGCAAATTCATCAACTGCATAGAGTACTTTTGCCATTTTACTGTCTCTAGGCGTATCTGTATAATCTGCATGGCCCTTAATCGCCTTTATAAACTCTTCATCATAGCCTTCTTCTTCTAAGATTTCAACACCTTTTAAAGGATGTTCTTCTGGGTACATTTCATAATCTATATCATGTAATAAACCAACAGCAGCCCATCGATCTTCATCTTCCCCATATTTTTTAGCATAAGCTCTCATACCCGCTTCTACTGCAAAAGCATGTTTCAATAAACTCTCTGATTTTGTATATTTCTTTAACAACGTAAGTGCTTCTTCTCTCATGACGCCCCCTTTTTATACAAAAAAACTCCAATACTTTCGCATTCAAGTTTACCCATCTATTTCGAATATTTTATTATAGACTTAATAATTTTGTCAATGGCCTCACCATCATTTGTTGCTTTTCTTTCCAAAATACATTCTTTTGCATAATTTTCTAAAAAAATATTGCCCATTTTGTTCATTGATGATTTGACAGCAGAAATTTGAAACAATATTTCTTCACAGGGTTTGTCTTCACCAATCATTTTTTCAACACCAGATAAATGTCCTTTAATGGTTTTAATTCTATTGATTAAATCTGTTTTTGCAATAATTTTTGACATATTTTTCTCCTTTAATTATTTAAAACATGTCTATTGACGAGTCAATAGACATATATTTTAACTAAATGATCAGAAATTATAATAACTCATCTAATTTCTTTTTATCAAAACCTTGAATAACTTCATCACCAATGTAAACTACAGGTACACCCATAAAACCACTGGCAATTAATTCTTTTCTTGCTTCTGAATCTGTTGATACATTTCTTTCAATATAATCAACACCTTTTTCATCTAAATACTCTTTTACCATATGACAATATGAACATGTGTTAGACGTATAAACTTTTACTTCCATTTCTTTCTCCTCCTTAAGTGTTAACAAGTTGAGCTACCCATCACAGGTGCAACAATAAAATCTTTTCCAATCCAACTATCGAGAAAATCAATATCAAATCCACCATATAACTCTAATAGATCATTTTCCACAATAATTTTTATACCTTCTAATTTTTTAATCGTATCATTTTCTTTTACACTGTCTAGTGTTATCCCAAATTTGGGACCACCTCAACCTATACCCTTTATAAATATTCTAACATTTGTTTCTTTTTCATTAAAATAATATTTTTCTTTCAGGGCATTGATCGCTGCTTCTGAAATATGAATCATTTTATCACCTCTCATCCCCCTACTAAGGGGTCGATTCTATGATAAATCTTATTTGAAGCTTTGTCAATTAATTTTTCTTTTTTCAATAGATAAGTGATTAGAATCTATGACTTTAAGATTTATTTCTTCTTGGATCTTTAAGACCTCCTTTCTTAAAAACTGAATCCCCATGTTATTTTCACTTCTATTCACATGATTTAATTCAAGTTTTTTATAAATGACTCGTTCGTTAATTTTATAAATAAATATACCATCAGAAATCATGACTTCCTTTAAACTTTCATCATATCCGATAAAATTTCTCTTCTCTATTAAGTAATATATCCAATTTTTACTGGTTTCAATCAAATAAATTTTATCTTCATGTATTTCATAGATACCATTACCTTTAATCACCTGTGGCACATCAATATTTAAATAGATTCTAGACCAGGGATCAAAATTAATGGGTTTGTCACTGTGAATTTCTGACATTAAACTCATTGGACCAAGACCAGAAGATGAATAATCCGTATCATAAAGATCTGGTAAACCTAAATGATGCCCAATTTCATGGGCTACAGTTGATGGTGTTAATAGACTTTCTCGGTTAGAAAAAACTTCTTTAACACCTAATTGAATAAAATTCAGCTACTTCATGATAAATAACACCTTCTATGGCTTCTTCATTAAAATCAATTACACTGGCCTCATTAACGCTTAAAAGAACAACCATTGGAATTTCTTGAATATCATCTGTAACAGAATAATTATACATTGATAGTAGGATTAAAAGGCTCAGTACTAGTTTTTTCATAAATCTCCTTATGAATATTCTGACATTTTATATTTATAAATCTTATACATAATTTTATTATATCATAGTTATCCAATTTTATTAATAGGTTATCCACAAAAAAAACCGTAAAACAGCTATAATGTGAATGAATTGTGGATAACTTTTTTTCTTTACTTCATATTTATAATATTTTAGCGAATATTTTGCTGTTTTTATTTAATTTTATCCGTTTTTTTAGGAAATATAGTTAATTATTTGTTAATATACATATTTTTATTCAACTTATACACACTATGCACAGGTTATCAACAGAAAATGGCTGTTTTTAAGAAGTTTATGCCTTTTTGTCCTATTAATTTCTTTCAACATGTGTATATCTTTCAGATTTACTTTGGGTATATTTTATTATATAATGAGCTTTGAGGTGAAATATATGACAAATTGGCGTTCAACGGGTCATCGGGGTGATGCTTTAGAAGAACTAATTTTATTAAGTAATGATTATTATAAACAAGAAAAATTAGGACGAATTGATAAAGTCAATGTACCAATCAAAGTGATTCGAAGAAATGATGCCGGGATGATTGAAAAAGCTTTTTTTGAAAAAAGATCTACAGTCGATTTTCACGGTGTCATTCAAGGGGTTCCTATTGTTTTTGATGCAAAGGAAACCGCTCTTAAAAGTATACCCATTCAAAACATACATGAACATCAAATTGAATATATGAAAGACATCGATTATCAAGGGGGACTGGCCTTTATTATTATTCACTACAAAGCATATGATGAATTCTATTTGATTCCTTTTGAAATGGTCTGGCATTATTATATTGGTAGTAAAAATGGTCGACGAAAATCTATTCCTTACAAAGCCATGAAAGATATTTTTGAGATTAAAAGAGAAGGCTATGGTATTTTAAATTACTTACCTATTTTAAACACTTATGTAAAATGGAAAAAGACTCAAAATCAATTTTGAGTCTTTTTGTATAATCGATTTGCTAAATCAGCAAAATCATTAATATTTAATTTTTCTCCACGAATGCGTAAATCAATACCCATTTCAGTTAAGATTTCTTTTACTAAATTCTTATCTAGTCCAATAGCTGATTTAGACAATGAATTGACTAATGTTTTTCTTCTTAATGCAAAGGCACCTTTAGTGATTTTAAAGAAAAAATCATGATCTAAAACTTCTGCTGGGGGTTGATCTCTTAAAATTAATCGAATAACTGCGGAATCAACATTTGGAGCCGGCATAAAATTATCTCTTGGAACATCTAATATAATCATGGCATCACAATAATACTGAACAGCAACGGATAATGAACCATAATCCTTTGAACCCGGATCAGAAACCATACGTTCAGCGACTTCTTTTTGAACCATTACAATTATTTCCTGAATATCAGAGGGTTCTTCAATTAACTTCATTATGATTGGTGTCGTAATATAATAGGGTAAATTTGCTACAACCTTTGTAGGCTTCTCCATCTTTTCCTCTATGGTCTTATTGACATCTATTTTCAGAATATCATTATGTATTATTTCAACATTATTATAATCCTCAAGGGTATCCTTTAAAATTGGAATCAGTTTATTATCTAACTCTACAGCCACGACTTGGTGAGCTGTTTCAGCTAATGCTTGAGTCAATACACCAATACCAGGTCCAATTTCTAATATAGAATCTTCCTTAGTAATATCCCCTCGTCTAATAATCTCATCAATTATATAATCATTTATAATAAAATGTTGTCCCAAACTCTTTGAAAAACGTACATTATGTTTCTTCATAATACTTTTAATCTGATTTGGTGATGTTAATTCGTTAATCATTATTTCCAATCTCCTTTATTGCTTTTTCAAATGCTTCTAGTGTTATTCCATAGCCATTCAATCGTTTAAGAATCTGTTTTCCATTGCAATAGCCAATACCTAAAATTTCCCCTAATTTTTCTCTTCTTTTGGCTGCCCTCGGCATACCAACAAGCTTATATTTAAATAAAATTTCCTTAGAAAAAATTTCCTTCTTTTGAAAGGACATGACTCTAACGCTGTTAAGGGCCTTCAAAATAACTTCCCCTGAAGCATTTTCTATACCTATATCTTTTCCCTTCGTCGCATCCTTCTTATTAATAAAGGCATGCTTCACATCAGGAATAACCTGTGTGATGCGTTTACGAATGGTTTCGCCGGCATGATCTGGATCCGTCAATATTATTACCCCTCTATTCCCATGGGCTGTTTTTATTTTTTTATAGGTTTCCTTTGAAATACCAAAACCATTGGTGCGAATAACTTCGCAGTCAAAAAATCTTTTTAAATTTATTTCGTCATCGCGTCCTTCAACAACAATAACTTCTTTAATTTTTTTCATCTTTTATAATCCTATTCTTCATCTATTTTAAAAAATCTCTTAGCATTTTCTGTGGTTTCTTTTGCTACTGTATCAAAACTAACATCTTTTAATTGAGCAATTTGATTACAAATATACTCAACATATGCCGATTCATTTCGCTTCCCTCGATTGGGTTCTGGCGTTAAATAGGGGGAATCGGTTTCAATCATTAAACGGTTAAGAGGCACAGCTTTGGCAACAGCTTTCGGCTTCTTAGCATTTTTAAATGTTACCGGACCTGCCAATGAAATATAGGCGCCTAATGTGACATATTCTTCTGCGAGTTCTTTTGAACCGGAGTAACAATGCATTAATACCCCATTTTCAAAGGCTTTTTCTCTTTTTAAGATGGCTAACATATCGGCATTTGCATCTCTGTCATGTATAATGATTGGCAAATTCAGTTCTTTTGCTAATCTGATTTGTTTAATAAACCATTCTTTTTGTACTTTCCGTGGGGAATGATCATAGTGATAGTCCAAACCTATTTCACCAATAGCCTTAACTTTTTTATGACTTGCCATGGCTTTTAATAATTTAAGAATTGTATCATCCATTAATTTTGCTTCATGGGGATGATAGCCTACAGCGGCATAAATTCCTTCATATTTATCTGCCAGTTCTATTGCTTTTTTTGAGCTTTCTAAATCAACACCTGGGTTCATAATGAATTGAACACCATTGGCGATGGCTCTTTTGATTACATCCTCTCTATCTTCATCAAATCTCTTTGCATCTATATGTGCATGGGAATCAAATAACATTTTTTTCTCCTTTTTTTACTTTCTTATCATTGCTTTCAATTATATGTTAGATTATGGATTCATGCAAGTGGCATCCTTTTGTTTCATTAACAAAAGAAGTACAACAAGTGTTAACACTTGTTGTACTTCTGAGTTAATTTAATGAATATCAGCACCGTTTTCAATATCTACTGTTAACAGTTTTACTTTATCATCCATTTCTGCCGCAAGTAACATGCCTTCTGACATTTCCCCACGGAGTTTAACCGGTTCTAAATTGGCTACCAATACAACTTTTTTATTCAGTAAAGCATCTGAAGAATAATGTTTTTTAAGACCGGCAACAACTTGTCTCACTTCAGAGCCTAAATCCACTTTGACTAAATAGAGTTTATCAGCATTTGGATGGTCTTTCACCTCAATGATTTCTCCGACTTTCATTTTTACGTTTAAAAATTCATCAAAGGATACCAAACCAATATCTTTCTTAGTTGATTCTTCTAAATTATCTATTTTTGGTGCCTTTGCTTCTAAAGCTGCTTCAATTTCACTTAATTTATCTTCTAAATCCATTCGAATAAATAGGGGACTGGGTTCATTAATTTTATCAAAAGGAACTGTTCCATTAAATCTTTTTAAACTATCAAAGCCTATGGCTTTTGCATTCAGCTGTTTTTGAATGGCTTCAGCGGTTTCGGGAATGAAAGCCTCTAGTAATACAGATGCGATACGAATACTTTCAAGTAAATTGTACAATACTGTATCTAATCTTTTCTTTCTAGAACCATCTTTTCCTAAAATCCAAGGTTCTGTTTCATCTATATATTTGTTCGTTCTTCTTAAAAGAATAAAAATTTCATCTAAAGCTTTGCCTGTTTTAAAAGTGTCCATATGCTCTTTTACCCGTTGTGGTGTTTCTAAAGCCAAGGCAATTAAGACTTCATCCACTTCTTCTTGAACATCTGCCTTTGGAATAATACCATCATTATATTTATCAACCATTGTTAGGGTTCTATTGACTAAATTGCCTAAAACATTTGCAAGATCAGAGTTAATCTTATTGATCATTATTTCGTAAGTAATCACGCCATCATTATCATAAGGCATTTCACTTAGTAAGAAATATCTAACAGGATCCACACCAAAATAGTCAACTAAATCCTTGGCATAAATAACATTTCCCTTTGATTTTGACATTTTTCCATCACCAAGCATTAACCAAGGGTGACCAAAAACTTGTTTTGGTAAGGGTTCTCCAAGGGCCATTAGCATAATTGGCCAATAAATCGTATGGAATCTAACGATATCTTTACCAATAACATGGACATCTGCTGGCCAATATTTATTATAAAGTTCACCACTATTGCCTGCTGGATCATAGCCTAAAGCCGTAATATAATTTGATAAAGCATCAATCCAAACGTAAACAACATGACCTTCATCAATTGTTACAGGAATCCCCCAATCAAAGGAAGTTCTTGAAACACATAAATCTCTTAAACCATCTTTAATGAAATTATTAACCATTTCATTTTTTCTAGATTCCGGTACAATAAAATCATTGTTTTCGATGTATTCTAATAAACGATCTTCGTATTTAGAGAGTTTAAAGAAGTAAGCTTCTTCACTTGCTTTTTCTACTGGTCGCTTACAATCTGGGCAATTCCCGTCTTCTAATTGTGATTCAGTAAAAAAAGATTCACAAGGAACACAATAGCTTCCTTCATATTTTCCTTTATAAATATCCCCTTGTTCATATAATTTCTTAAATATTTTTTGAACAACTATTTTATGTTCCTCATCGGTTGTTCTAATAAACTTATCATACGAAACATTCATTAAATCCCATATATCTCTAATCTCTTCTGCAATTTTATCCACATGCTCCTTTGGCGTAATACCATCTGCCTCAGCCTGCTTTTGAATCTTTTGTCCGTGTTCATCTGTTCCTGTTAAAAAAAATACATCTTTATCAGATAATCTATTGTATCTGGCTATAGCATCCGTTAAAACCGCCTCATATGTATTGCCTATATGGGGTATTTTAGATGTATATGCAATTGCTGTCGTTATATAAAATTTTTCCTTTGACATATTTATGCCTCCTTAATTCAAAAAATAAAAAAAGCCCTCCCAAAGGGACGAATTTTCGCGGTACCACCCTAATTATGATTCTTATAATCATCACTCAATTATTTAACGCATACATACGTCTAGTCTTAACTGTTTAGACTAGAAGTTCAAGGACCATCTTCTTAACAATCTCTTTATCAACTTCCACCAACGCTGATTCTCTATAAAACAAATCATTAATACTTTTCCTATCATAACTTTTTGTAATTATAGCATAAATTAAGGAAATCATCAAATTCTATTTGCACTATTTTCATTTATGTGATAAAAATGTTAATACATGATAAAAAGGAGGTTCCTATGACCGATAAGTTAGAATTACAGCTGGATGAAATTAAAATAAATACTATTAAGGATTACCATATTACAAATAAAGACGATACGTTAATTGTTGATATTTTTAACACGGACGGTTCAGAGTTAACCATAACATTTAAAGAAGTCAATGGGTATTACTACCAAGATTTTGATGGGTTAAACGATTTAGAGTTAAAACCATTTTCTCAAAACTTAGGATTCATTTCCTATTATAAACACGGCTTTGCACAATTTTTACAAGTCGATATGAATAATAAAGAAGAACTGCACAGTTCTGTACCAAATTTTGTAATCAATTTACTGGATTCATCCATTTATGTGGATGCAAATATTATTGAAATAAATGATGAAGTTTTCTATATGAATTATTATAATTAAGACTTTGCTTTTAAAAAGCAGAGTTTTTTTGTATAATATGATTAAGAGGTGATAATTATGACAAATATAATCAGTTTTACATTAAAAGATATTGGAATGTTCGTTTTATGGGGATTAATCGTTGTTATTTTATACTATTTAATCCTAGTCTTAAAAAGTTTGTATCTATCCGTGAAAGATATTCGAAAAATCATTAAGAACAATCAAGAAAATGTGGATCAAATATTAAAGGAAGCACCGGGGATTAGTAAAAATACCAATGCTATATCTAAGGAAGTATCAGATACTTTGATTAAATTTAGAGGTTCCATTGACAATGTAGCTGAATCAACTGAAAATATTACAGAAACCTTAAAAGAAAATGATACCATTAATAAAAAACTGGCTTCAATTTTTCAAACTTTAAATATTTTTAAAACTTTATATGAAAAGCATTTTGGAACAGAAGAAGTGAAAGTTAAATATGAAGATAAAAATACTCAATAGTATTTTAGGGATCCTTATTAGTATCTTTCTTTTAATAACTTCTATTCAATACTTTTCTTTTAATGAAAACTATTTATTTGAAAATATTGATAAAAATGTGCCTGTACCACAGGCATCTTTGAATCTTATGAGCGAAAAAATTGCTAATTATTTAGAGGACCAAAATGATTCTTTAGTCTTTGAAATTGACTATGCTGGTGATAAAAGACAAGCCTTCAACACCAGAGAAATACATCATATGGTTGATGTAAAAGAGATCTATTTAAAATTAAGGTCTTTAAAACTCATCGCTTTGTTGTTAATGCTTGGGATGATTTTAATCATTCGAAAAAAGTACTTACTCAATGCAATGTATTATTCCGCTGGCTTATCCGCTGGTTTTAGTGTCTTCTTTGGGATTATTATCGCTATAAATTTTAATAAAGCTTTCATCTTTTTTCATGAAATTGCTTTTAGTAACGATTTATGGTTATTAGATCCTAAAACGGACTTATTGATTAATCTATTGCCATTGTCTTTTTTTATAAATATTTCTATTCATATGCTGTTACTCTTTATCGCATTGCAGTTTATAGGTATATTTATAATTTATAAAACAAAAAAAGTTTTGACTAGCCCTTAAGGGCTATGTCAAAACTTTCTTTATAGACAACATTTTTATTTAAATCTCTTAACTTTGCGACGACTTTAATGGCTTCTTTTTTACTCTTACCTTCCCCCATGACTTGAATAATATGCTCTTTTATAGAAATATTATACTCAATTATTTCTTCTTCTAAATTGCCTTCTACAGTCAAAACATATTCTCCTCGAGGATCATTTTCTTTATAATATTTAACGGCATCACTTAACTTTAAGCGAATGACTTCTTCAAATTTTTTTGTTATTTCCCGGGAAATAGAAATGCGTCTATCGCCTAAAACATCTAACATACTTTTTAGCGTTTTCTTTAAACGATGGGGTGATTCATAAAATATTAATGTTCGATCATCTGATTTAATCTTTTTAAGTTGTGCTTCCTTTGTACTCTTCTTTCGATTGAGAAAGCCTTCAAAAGTAAATCTTTCTGTATTTAATCCAGATTGTATCAGTCCTAAAACAAAGGCTGTTGGACCTGGAATGACTTCAAATTCAATGTTATTGTCTATACACAAATTAATTAAATCACTACCGGGATCTGAAATTCCTGGCATACCAGCATCTGTTACTAAAGCCATCTGTTTGCCATTTTCAAGTTGTTTAATAATCTCTCTTCCAGCAGATTCTTTATTATGTTTGTGATAACTTTTTAAGTGATTATCTATTTCAAAATAATTTAAAAGCTTAATTGTTCGTCGAGTATCTTCAGCATAAATAACGCTGACCTCTTTTAGAATTCTTAATACTCGATAAGTAACATCTTCTAGATTTCCAATAGGTGTCCCGCAGATATAAATTTTACCATTTTCCACTTTATCATCCTTTATATTGATTCGATATCCTCTACACTGTATTCAAATAAGTCTTCTGACAATTTATTGTTTTCCATCACCAATCGAACTTTAACTTTTTGTTTTAGTGTATTGCTTTTTATAACAATGCCTTCTCCATCTGGTGTTTTAACATGAGCATTATAGCTTGGTATATTTTTTAATAATTTTTTATATGTCTTATGTTCATAATCAATACAACACATTAATCTACCACAAATACCAGAAATTTTTGAGGGATTAAGGGATAATGATTGATCCTTTGCTTGTTTAATTGAAATGGAATCAAAGGTTGGTTTCCAATTGGCACAGCAAATCTCTCGCCCGCAAATACCAACACCATTTAACATTTTGGCTTCATCTCTCACGCCAATTTGTCTTAATTCAATTCTCGTTTTAAAAATCGAAGCCAAATCTCTCACCAAGGCTCTAAAATCAACGCGTCCTTCCGCAGTAAAATAGAATATAATTTTATTTCTTTCAAAGGTATATTCAGAATCTATTAATTTCATTTCTAAATTATGCTTCTTAACTTTTTCCTCACAGATGGCTATGCCTTCATGTGCTTCTTTAATATTTTTTTCATGATGAATAATATCTTCTTTCGTTGCGATCCTTAAAACATCTTTTAAAGGTTGAACCACTTTATCTTGCTCAACAGGTTTATTACTAATCACAACTGTTCCTAATTCAATACCCCTAGATGTTTCAACAATTACTTTCCGTTTAACATCAATCTTTAATCCATTGGGATTAAAATAATATATCTTTCCTGCCCTTTTAAATCTTACGCCTACAATGTCTAACATTTTATGATGTGCCTCCTACCTGTATAATTTCTAAGACCAAATAGTCAATTGCTAATTTAAAATTAACATTCATTTCGATATTTTTAATCGTTCTTTCAATTTTTTCAATACTATCAATTAAATTGCGATCAACTAATCTATATGCTTGTTTTTTTATTATATCTATTTTATCCTTATTAATTACTATATCATAATTATTGGTTGTTTGAACAATTAAAATATCCCGTATCCACCCGATCATGATATCAAATACCAATTCGATGTTCTTTTTGTATTTTTCAAAAATGCCGATATCTTGAATACATTCTATTTTTTTATTTAGTAACAATTGGTTTGTATAATCAATCACTTGATTTCTAATATCTAAAAAATCTTTTTCTTCAACAGCTTTATAAGCCTTTGAAAAATTACCATTAGAAAAATTAGATATAAATTCTGCTTCTTCTAGATTTAATTTTTTCTCATTGATTAAATATTTTTGAATCACTTCGTTTCTAAGCGGATTAAATCGAATGATTTGACATCTTGACTGTATGGTTTTAAGCAATTTATTAGCGTTTTGAGAAATAAAAATGATTAAAGCATACCCTGGTGGTTCTTCTAATATTTTCAAAAGCGTATTTTGTGCACTTATCGTCATTAAATTGCTATTATCAATAATCACTATTTTTTTCTTGCTTTCATTTGGCTTATAACTCAAAAACTCTTGTAAATCCTTCATTTGTTCATTTTTAATAGACTTTCCATCTGGTTCAATTATCAAAAAATCCAGGTGATTCATATGATTAATCTTTCTGCACTGATCACATAGGTCACAGGCATCTACCTTATTATTTTTACAAAAAATTGCCTTTGACAGATTAATAGCAAAGTGTTTTTTACCAATGCCTTTTAATCCGTCAAAAACATAACTATGTGATAAATTATTATTTGTTATTACATTTTGAAAAAACTCAATTACTTCTTCATGTCCATAAACATCTTTAAAACTCACAATTACCTACCCACTTCTAAAACTTTATAAATTGATCAACGTCAAGTACAAAAACAGTTGCACCACCAACAGAAACTTCGATGGGTTGTCCCATAAATGAACTGGTTTCTCCAATCATAGAAGATGTCATCGTGTATTCTTTTCTTGTTTGACATGTGTTTTCAATAATTTCTAATACATGATCCACTTCTTCTACAGCAACGCCAATCATCAATGTTGTGTTGCCTGTTTTTAAAAAACCGCCTGTTGAAGCCAATTTCGTAATATTATAACCTCTTTTTGACAATTTTTTTACTAATTCATGATTGTCCTCATCGTGTATAACTGCAACGACTAATTTCATATACTACACCCCTCTTTCATGCTTCTTCTAAATAAAACTATTGAATCCTTCCAATACGATTCAAAGGAAAGACTCGAATCATTACATCTCCAATTAACTTTTCCTCATCGATCAAACCCACTTGTGAACTTCGACTGTCAAGACTGACATTGCGATTATCCCCCATTAAAAAATATTTACCTTCAGGAATTTGGTCCATTTGTATCTCTCCCGATGTCGTTGTTGTGACATAGCTTTCCTCGTATAATTCTCCATTGATATAGACTTGACCATCTTTAATCATAAAACTATCCCCAGGCATGCCAATCACCCGTTTAATTAAATTTTTATTGTCACCAACCTTTGCTTTGACCTTTTGAATAATATTTAAGGTTTCCATATCATTTTCATTAATGGTAAGATTGGATACAAAAGAGACAATATCGCCTCGTTCAATATCATCTGTTCTTTCTAAAATCAATAAATCTTTTTCAATTAACGTTGGATACATGGAGGTTGAATAGACCATAGTCGTTGTAATAAATATATTCAAAACACCTACGATCACTACTGCAAAAACAACAGCTTTTATCCATTCTATTATTTCTTTTTTCATAAATTTTTAGGACAAGGAAACCACTATCCCTTTAGGGTAGTGAAGGAATTGTCTGCCTTATCCACTCCTTTCTATATTTTGAGTTATAAAGCTTCCTCTAGCTTTAACTA
>Ga0209414_1000146_pt1 | contig 31722 bp, 28 predicted proteins | sample LakVidmifraction_4_FD_181154 | JGI IMG/M metagenome (GOLD analysis project Ga0209414, IMG submission 181154) | Hypersaline microbial communities from Lake Vida, Antarctica - Brine Hole Two &gt;0.2 micron (SPAdes) (version 2) | ecosystem: Environmental > Aquatic > Non-marine Saline and Alkaline >...
TAAACCCTGTATTTCAGGTAAGTCCTAATATTACTGATGAAGAGGGATTTACAGCAGATTTGGGATTTAGGGGACGCTGGAAAGATGTACTGTCTTTTGATGCCAGTGTATTCGCTTTGAAATATAATGAAAGGATTGGGGAAGTGCTAAAACCAGAGGTAAGGAATAATACTCAGGGAGAGCCGGAAGAAACTGGGAAGCTTATTCGGTTTAGAGGAAACATTGGGGACGCTTTTATTTATGGGCTTGAAAGCTTTGCAAATTGGAACTTAAGGAAAACTTTTTTTAAACACCATAAAAAATTTATCGCAGGATTATTTGTTAATGCTGCTTTTACCAATTCAGAATATATCGCGTCCCAACAGAATAATGTGGAGGGAAATCAGGTGGAATTTATTCCAGAAGTAAATCTTAAGACCGGACTTAATTTTGGGTACAGAAATTTACTTGGAAGCTTTCAATACACTTATCTTTCAAAACAGTTCACCGATGCTACCAACGCGCCGCAAGATGCGAACGATTCGCAACGGGGGATAGAAGGGGCAATCCCGGCCTACGGAATCCTGGATTTTTCAGCTTCCTATAGTTTTGGGAAATTTAAATTAGAAACTGGGGTTAATAACTTGTTGGATAATTCTTACTTTACCAGGAGAGCTACAGGTTATCCCGGCCCAGGAATTATTCCTGCCCAACCAATAAGTTGGTACACAAGCCTTCAGTTTAAGCTTTAGTAATACCATGATGTGGTGTTGTAAATCAGTTTTAATAAGAGTAAATCGAGAACAGCTGTGATATTTTAAAGCATATAAACGTGTCAAATTAAATGAGAGTTAATTGGAGATAAGCAAATTAGTTTCAATTTTAAACCGTACATTTGCACGCAATTAATCTTTAATTGCTATGATCGCACATAATTCCAAAATATTAGGAGAAGGTCTTACTTACGACGACGTACTCCTGGTTCCCGCATATTCTGATGTATTACCAAGAAAGGTAAGTATTAGAACAAAATTCACGAAAAATATAAGTATCAACGTTCCGATAGTTTCGGCTGCGATGGATACTGTTACCGAATCCCGAATGGCAATTGCCATGGCCCGGGAAGGAGGTATCGGCGTTTTGCATAAGAATATGACGGCAGAACAACAGGCTTTAAAAGTACGAAAAGTAAAGCGCGCAGAAAGTGGGATGATTATAGATCCTGTAACTTTACCAATTTCAGCAAAAGTTTTTGATGCTAAAGAAAGTATGCGTGAGCATAGTATTGGTGGAATTCCCATTGTTGACGATGAAGGGAAATTGCTGGGAATTGTAACTAATAGAGACCTTCGTTTTGAGAAAAATAACCATCGCCCAATTTCGGAGGTTATGACCACAGAAAATCTGGTAACGGTGGCTGAAGGAACTTCTTTAGACCAGGCTGAAGATATCTTACAGGAATATAAAATTGAAAAATTACCGGTAATAAACGATCAAAATGTGCTGGTTGGCCTAATTACGTTTAGGGATATTACCAAATTAACCCTAAAACCAAATGCCAATAAAGATAGCTTCGGAAGATTACGCGTAGCTGCGGCTATTGGCGTTACCGAAGATGCGATAGAGCGTGCGGAAGCTTTGGTCAACGCCGGGATTGACGCTATTATTATTGATACTGCACATGGTCATACCCGAGGAGTAGTTACTGTGTTGAAACAGGTGAAGACTAAATTTCCTGACCTTGAAGTAGTGGTGGGTAATATCGCCACCGCCGAGGCTGCTAAATATCTAGCTGAAGCCGGTGCCGATGCTGTAAAGGTAGGAATTGGTCCCGGTTCTATTTGCACTACCAGAGTGGTGGCAGGAGTTGGATTTCCCCAATTTTCTGCGGTGCTCGAGGTTGCCGAGGCATTAAAAGGCAGTGGCGTACCGGTAATCGCCGATGGCGGAATTAGATATACCGGCGACATCCCAAAAGCCCTCGCTGCTGGTGCCGATTGTGTAATGCTGGGCTCTTTACTTGCCGGTACAAAAGAATCTCCGGGGGAAACCATTATTTATGAAGGAAGAAAATTTAAATCTTACCGCGGAATGGGCTCTGTAGAAGCCATGCAAAAAGGATCTAAAGACCGCTATTTTCAGGATGTGGAAGACGATATCAAGAAATTGGTGCCCGAAGGTATTGTGGGACGTGTACCCTACAAAGGAGAATTGGAGGAGAGTATTCATCAATTTGTTGGTGGCTTAAAAGCCGGAATGGGCTATTGCGGTGCTAAAGATGTGGAGACATTAAAAGAGAAAGCTAAATTTATAAAGATTACTTCTTCTGGAATTAACGAAAGTCATCCGCACGATGTAACTATTACTAATGAATCTCCTAATTATAGTAGGTAAAGTAAAAGATCTCACAGGTTTTAAAAACCTGTGAGATCTACTCTGTGAAGCCGTTATAATTTACTCTTCCTTAGATGCATTTTCCGGAATTTTAATTTCCATTTTTTTCATCACTTTCTGGGTGATATCATACTGCTCTGCGGCAAAAGCGAGGCTGTTCCCTCCGGCGTGTAGAATTTGTGTGTAATTTTCTTCTTGAATCACTTCTTTCATCGACGCATCAATTTTACCGTACAAGGGTTTAGTAAGCTCGTTTCTGCGCATTTGCATCATTACAGATGCTCGTTGGCGAAAGCCTTTTATCTCATTTTCCAATTCAATGATTTCCCCTTCCTTGCTTTGACGTTCTTCGGCGTTTAAATCTTTATTTTTTAACTGATAGGTTTTTACCAGGGTGTCGTATTTTTTTATGGTTTCATCTAAATTTCCCTGCAGTTCTTTATTGTATTCCTCCAGACCGCTTTTTACCTGAGACATTTCTGGCATTTGGTTTAAGATGTAATCGGCGTCAATGGTTCCTACTTTTGTTTGTGAGCTTGCAAAAAGGCTAAAACACATAAAGAAGATTAATAAGCTGTTGCGTATCATAATAATTATTTTGTTTTCCGCAAATATAACAGCCCGCATTAATTATTCATATTTTTTTAAGAAAAACTATTTTTATTGGCTCGGACTGTATTACTTTTTGATTAAAATTTATGGCGGTAAATATAACGCTGATAACGCAGATGGCGCGGATCACCACTGATAAAAATCAGCATCATCTGCGTTTCATTAATTATTTGGTATGAAACCTAAAAGCAATACCCTGGTAAGGTAGAATTAATGTATTGGTGAGAAACCAATATGTTATTTATCAGAATTTTGGATTTTACTCACTAAGTGAGGTTTGATCCCGATTATTCCCGATAGTTATCGGGATGAATTCATTCAGGCGGGCTTGGGTCGTAATATTCTATTTTTTAAATTTGATGCCTCGTGGACTTGCTCCGAGGTGTTTTACTGAGCGCCTGGTAAACTATAATTTATGAGTTTTGAAATAGTTTCTTGCGTTTCAGGAAATCTGCCTGGTTTGTTTCTCTAATCCTTTAAAGATAAGCTTGTGGAACATAAATGAATTCTTATTTTTGCGCTTTGGCAATTTATGGGCTATTGGCAATTCAAAAATGGTACGTAAATTGCGAGTTGCATGCTAATGAAATTTAGAATATTACCTGAGTTTGTTTTCTTTCTGTTGGGCATTAGTCTTTTAACAGGCTGTTCTTATTTTGAGAAAGAAGAAAATAGAAAAGTAGTGGTAAGGGTAAATGATTCCTATTTATACGAAGAAGATATTAATGCCTTGATAAACGAAAATATTTCAGAGGAAGACAGCAGCCTTATTGTGTCTAATTACATTACCCGCTGGGCAACCCAAAAATTATTAATAGATCGCGCCAGGTTAAATCTTCCGGAAAGCAAACTAAAGGAATTCAATGATTTGGTAGAAAATTATAGAAATGAACTATACACTTCAGCCTACACCTCGGCAGTAGTAACGCCAAAATTAGATACTAATATTACTGAAGAAAAACTGCAAAAGTATTTTGAGGAACATAAAGAGAATTTCACTCTGGGAGAAAGTCTTGTGAAATTGAGATACGTGAACCTGAAGGAAAATAATTCAAATTTGAATGAAATAAAACAACTTATTAAACGCTTTAATGAAGAGGATAAAATAGCATTGAATAAGCTTTCTTTGCAGTTTATAAATTACTCATTAAACGATTCGGTTTGGGTGAAATTGCAAACGGTTTACAATAAAATAAAACCCTTAACGGCGTCAGATAGAAGCAATCTCTTAAACAAATCTAATTTTCTTGAGGTGAAAGATTCATTAGACGTATATTTGATTTATATTAACGAAGTTTTAAAGCGCGGGGAAGAAGCGCCCCTGGAGTACGCTAAGCCTACAATACAAAAGATTTTGCTCAATAAACAAAAGCTTAATTTAATAAAGGAACTTGAAAAAGATATTACTAAAGATGCAATTAAAAAAGAACAATTTGAAATCTATAATTAAAACCTCCGGCTTTATGCTGGCTATTTTATTTGGATTTTCTGGAATGGCGCAAGAAGTGATTGTGACCGATAGTACTGCAATTCAGCCTCAGGAAGAAATAGCACAAGCTAACGAATCTTCACAAAATTCTTCAGAACGTAAGAAAGTAGATGGAATTGCAGCGGTAATTGGCGACTTTATTATTCTGGACAGCGATGTAGATATGATGTATAAAGATATGCAAAGCCAGGGAATGTCCACTGCAGATGTTACCGATTGCCAGCTTGCGGGTTCTCTTATGGAAAACAAGCTTTATGCGCACCACGCCATTCAGGATAGTATTATTGTGATGGATGCCGAAGTAAACAATTATATAGACCAACAAATTTCAGAAATGGTAAGACAGGTTGGCTCTATGGAAAAAGTATTGGATTTCTATAATAAAGAAGATGAAGCTGAATTTAGAAGCGAGCTTTTTGAGCTTAATAAGCAACGACAATTAGCGAGCAGAATGCAGCAAAAAATTATTGAAGAGGTAGAAATTACCCCCGAAGAAGTTAGAGCTTATTACGAAGAAATTCCTGAAGATGAACTCCCGGTTTTTGGAGAAGAAGTTGAACTCTCTCAAATAATTGTAGAACCTGAAATTCCGCAAAGCGAAAAGCAAAAAGTGATAGATCGTTTAAACGATTTTAGGGCAGATGTGGTAGATAATGATGCCAGTTTTGCAACCAAAGCGGTACTCTTTTCCCAGGATCCTCAAAGTGCCAGGGATGGCGGACGAATTAGTTTATCGAGAAAAGATAATTTTATAAAAGGTTTTAAAGATGTGGCTTTTAGCTTGCAACAAGGAGAGGTAAGCGAGCCTTTTGAGACCGATTTTGGATACCATATTATTCAAATTGACCGCATTAGAGGTCAACAGGTAGATCTTAGACATATTTTGCTTATTCCAGATGTGACCAATGCCTCGGTAGAAGAAGCAAAAGCGAAAATAGATAGTATTAGAAAGAGGGTGAATGAAGGCGTATTGGATTTTGATGAAGCCGCGCGTGAATTTTCTGATGAAAAGGAAACCAGCAGCGACGGCGGAAAACTAATTAACCCCAAAACCGGTGATACCAGATTTGAATTGACTAAAATAGATCCCGAATTATATGACCAGGTAGGGGATTTAAAAGAAGATGAAGTTTCCTTAAGGATGAAGGAACAAGATAGAACAGGCCGTCCTAAATTTAAACTTCTAAAAGTAGTTAAAAGAATCCCCGAGCACGAAGCTAATTATGCCACAGATTATACAAAAATAAAGGAACTGGCACTGCGTGGTAAACAATTGGAAGCTATAGAAGAGTGGCAAAAAGAGAAAATTGGCGATACCTATATCAAGGTAAATGGTAAATTTAAAAACTGTGAATATACCAGTAACTGGTTAAAAAAATAGGTTTTTATCAATGTCAGACGTTGCTCTTGTAGAAAAACTGGTAATTAAACACCGGGATTTAAAGAAAGAAATTGCGAAAGTTATTGTAGGGCAGGATGTGGTTATAGACCAGATCCTGCTCTCTGTTTTTTCGGGAGGTCATGCCTTGCTTGTAGGGGTACCCGGTTTGGCCAAAACCTTAATGGTAAATACCATTTCTAAAGCTTTGGGCTTAGATTTTAAAAGGATACAATTTACCCCCGATCTTGTGCCAAGTGACATTATTGGAGCCGAGATTTTAGATGAAAACAGAACATTTAAATTTATAAAAGGACCGGTTTTTTCCAATATTGTTCTCGCAGATGAGATAAATAGAACTCCACCTAAAACCCAGGCGGCTTTGTTGGAAGCAATGCAAGAACGTTCGGTAACCGTTTCTGGTCATCATCACCAACTTGCCAATCCGTATTTTGTGCTCGCCACTCAAAACCCAATAGAGCAGGAGGGAACTTATCCTTTGCCCGAAGCACAATTAGACCGTTTTATGTTTTCCATTTTATTGGAATATCCAAGCTTTCAGGAAGAAGTAGATGTGGTAAAAAATACGACTTCAGATAAAAAACCAGAGATTAATCCCTTATTTTCTTCGGAAGAAATTCTGGAAATTCAGCAATTAATCCGAAGGATCCCTGTGGCCGATAATGTGGTGGAGTATGCGGTTAAACTGGTAGGGAAAACAAGACCGAATACCAAAGAAGCGCCAGAATTTGTAAAAAACTACCTTGATTGGGGAGCGGGCCCAAGAGCTTCTCAAAACCTTATTTTGGCCGCAAAATCCCATGCTGCCGTAAATGGAAAATTCTCTCCAGATATTGAAGATGTACAGGCCGTGGCTATTGGAATCTTAAGACATAGGATTATTAAAAACTATAAAGCAGAAGCTGAAGGAGTTTCAGAAGAAGATATTATTAGGGACTTATTTGCGTAGTGCGGGCTTGCGATTAGTTAGCAGTTGTTCTTGTGATATTTTTGTAGTACTTCAAATATTCTTTCGTAATTTGCACTTAAGGTGCTCATACCTAATGTTTTATGGATAAGACAATTTACTGATTATCAGTGATTTGGATAATTTTCTCCTTTAAATCAGTATGCACAATGGGTTTATCTCTATAATGTTTTAAGATAATTCAAGTTAAATATGAGTTTCAAAATAAAAATAATTTTATTTCTAATCTTTAATATATTTCTTTCTTGTAAAGAACAAAAGTCTTATGAAGAAATTGAGAAACAGAAAAGAGATTCTATAGTGAATAGATTAAACTTGAAATCAAATGAAAATTTTGAAACCGCTATTTTATTAATCAAAGACAGTGGGTTTAGAGTAAATATTGATAGCGTAAAAAATGAATTTAAAAATATTAAAAATGATAGTGCAGAGTTAGGTTTAAAATATGCCAAAAATTTGAAAGAGTATGGGTTCGATTTACAGTTTAAAAAAATTGACAAGGAAGCAACAGTAAGTACCTCCGGAATTAAATTATCCTCTAACTTAATTTTCGACTCGAAGAAAATATCAACCTATAAAATAGAGGATTCGGAGAAAGATAGTTTCAAGCCTATGATGAAAAAGCTATCCGAATATAAAACGAAAGAACTCAAAGATTTGCCAGACTACATACGTTATAACTTTATCAATAGTAGTGCCGTATAATATTAGTAGAGAAAATCTTGAAAACACCTTGAAATATATCGTAAATAAAAAATCTAAAAATGATAAAAACATAGATGAAATTATGATTTTTGCCTACGACGATAAAAATGATATTGGAACTGGATATACTTTCGCCAAATTATTATGGGCTCCAAAGGGGGAAATTGGCAATGCCACACCCGAAATTGCAAAAAGTAATATTCGAAGTAATTATAAAATTGAAATCAGCATCAAAGATAAAGTTGGGAAAATTAAAAAATCCGATTTGCCAACAGAAAGAGAGTTAGAAATTTATAATGAAATAGTGAGCGAAAAATATTGGGATATGCAGGATGAAGACTACTTCCCGATTATTATGAAAAAATTTGATATTAGGACTAAAGAAGAACTCAAAGATATTTTTCTTAAAGTTGGAGCATATAAGATGTGAAAATGACCAAGCTGACAACCGATAACCAAGAACCTAGCCTTCCTTATCAAGAATTGGTTTAAATTCTACTTTCCTTCTTGTAATTAGCGAGCAGTTGTGAGTTCTCAGTTTGTCGGTCACCAAGCTGATGACAACCGAGAAACCGAAAACAGACAACTGATAACCGACAACCGCACCCTTCCTTATCAAGAATCGGTTTAAATTTCCGGTTATTAAACTCCGCAGGCATATTTTTTATAGATCTACAATATCTCTGTTTACGGAATTCATAATATTCAATCTTATTATTCTATTTAGTTGAATTTAAATCATTAATTATTATTAATTGGAAAATTATTTTCACTAAATTTTGATAATCAGTTCTTATTTTTAAAATCCACTCTAAATCCTTAAATTTGCGAGACTTTTTTAGAACTAAACACACAAAGATATGGCATACGATATTGATATGATTAAAAAGGTGTACAGCCAAATGGCCGAACGTGTAAATACTGCACGTGAGGTTGTTGGAAAACCTTTAAGCCTTTCAGAAAAAATTCTTTATTCGCATTTGTGGGATGGAGCCGCAAAAGAAGCTTATAAAAGAGGAAAAGACTATGTAAATTTTTCACCAGATAGAATTGCCTGTCAGGATGCAACCGCCCAAATGGCGTTATTGCAATTTATGCAAGCAGGTAAAAAGCAAGTGGCTGTGCCAACAACGGTTCATTGCGATCACCTTATCCAGGCTAAAATGGGGGCTGCTATAGATTTGCAAGCTGCCAATAAAAGCAGTAGTGAGGTTTTTAATTTTCTGGAATCTGTTTCCAATAAATACGGAATTGGTTTTTGGAAACCCGGTGCAGGGATTATTCACCAGGTAGTTCTGGAAAACTATGCATTCCCGGGCGGGATGATGATTGGTACCGATTCTCACACAGTAAATGCCGGCGGACTAGGAATGGTTGCGATTGGTGTTGGAGGAGCAGATGCCGTAGATGTAATGGCCGGAATGCCCTGGGAACTTAAATTCCCAAAACTTATTGGTGTGAAATTATCGGGAGAACTTTCCGGATGGTCCGCCGCTAAAGATGTGATCTTGAAAGTAGCCGGAATCCTTACCGTAAAAGGTGGTACCGGGGCAATTATTGAATACTTTGGCGATGGTGCCCGTTCTATGTCTGCTACCGGAAAAGGAACTATTTGTAATATGGGAGCTGAAGTTGGTGCTACCACTTCAACTTTTGGTTACGATGATTCTATGGACCGCTACTTGCGCGCTACCAACCGTGCAGATGTTGCAGCTGCCGCTAATGAAGTTAGCGAACACCTAACGGGGGATGATGAGGTTTATGCAAACCCAGATCAATATTTTGATGAAGTAATTGAGATTAATCTTTCTGAATTAAAACCACATCTTAACGGTCCTTTTACACCAGATTTAGCGACGCCTATTTCGGAAATGGCGGTTAAAGCTAAAGAAAATGATTGGCCAATTAATGTAGATTGGGGATTAATAGGATCTTGTACCAACTCTTCTTACGAAGATCTAACCCGTGCAGCTTCTATCGCCAGGCAGGCCGTAGATAAAAAAGTAAAAGCGAAATCAGATTTTGGTATAAACCCTGGTTCAGAGCAAATTAGGTTTACTGCACAGCGTGACGGGTTGTTACAAATATTTGAAGAACTTGATGCTACAATATTTACTAATGCGTGTGGGCCTTGTATTGGCCAATGGGATCGTAGCGATAGAAAAGGCGATGAGAAAAACACAATTGTACACTCCTTTAATCGTAACTTCTCTAAGCGCGCCGACGGAAATCCAAATACCCACGCTTTTGTAGGTTCTCCCGAAATGGTAGCGGCAATCGCAATTTCCGGACGTCTGGACTTTGATCCTACCCGTGATAAATTGATGAATGAAGACGGCGAAGAAGTAATGTTGGATGAGCCAAGCGGAATAGAATTGCCAACTAATGGTTTTGCTGTTGAAGAGGACGGTTATGTTGCGCCAAAAGATGACGGTAGCTCGGTAGAAATAAAAGTGGCCGAAGATAGTGACAGATTGCAATTACTGACTCCTTTTGATCCCTGGGATGGCAAAAACCTCACCGGAGTGAAATTGTTGATTAAAGCTTTAGGAAAATGTACAACCGACCATATTTCTATGGCTGGACCATGGTTGCGTTACAGAGGGCACTTAGATAATATTTCTAACAATTGCCTTATTGGAGCTATTAATGCCTTTAATAAAAAGACCAACTTTGTGAAGAATCAGCTTAACGGAGAGTACGATGGGGTACCGGCTGTACAGCGAAAATACAAGAAAGAAGGTATTCCAACGGTAGTTGTGGGAGATCACAATTATGGAGAAGGTTCTTCTAGGGAACACGCGGCTATGGAGCCTCGTCATCTGGGAGTGAAAGTGGTATTGGTGAAATCTTTTGCCCGTATTCACGAAACCAATCTCAAGAAACAGGGAATGTTAGGCTTAACTTTTAACAATGAAGCCGATTACGACCTTATTCAGGAAGACGATACCTTTAACTTTATTGATCTTGAAGATTTTGCGCCAGATAAGCAAATAACGGTAGAAATTGAACATGCCGATGGTAGCAAAGACACTATTAAAACAAACCATACTTATAACAATTCTCAAATTGAATGGTATAAGCACGGTTCTGCTTTAAACTTAATTAAGAAGGAAAACGCCGCAGCGGTTCAAAATGCTTAGGTTATTTTTCCAGATCCTTAATTAGGATTGACTAATAATTAGAGAGGCTGATTGAAACTGAAGAAATTCACGTTAATCTGAACTTGTTCAGGGTCTAACTCCTAGGAATTTTAGATTCTGAAACGAGTTAAGAATGACGAAAATCTTGTTTTAATCAGCCTCTTTTTTATGCTTTAAGCTTAGGCTTAAGTATCTTTGTATTCTAAAATCCAGCAATGAAAAAACTGTTCAGAAACCAATGGGCCAATATTATTTTTATCGTAGTTATTTTGGTCATGATTATTCCACAAACCCGTAAGCCTATTCAAATTGTGGTGAATAAAATTTTTGCTTTTAGTCCTTCTGTGACTTCTGAAAATGACCGGGTTGAGCTGGAAGATTACAATTGGACGCTGGAAACAGAATCTGGGAAAAAAGTGAATTTTTCTGAAGCTAAAGGGAAAGTGATTATTGTGAATTACTGGGCCACCTGGTGCCCACCCTGTATTGCTGAAATGCCAAGCTTTCAAAAACTTCATACGGATTATAAGGATAAGGTTGCGTTCTATTTTATTTCTGGTGAAGATCACGAAACAACCAATAATTTCCTGAAGCGAAAAGGTTACAATTTTAATAGCTACAGGATGCTTTCTGATGACCCTAAACCCTTAAATGGTTACACCTTGCCCAGTACTTTTGTAATCGATAAAAATGGTAGCATCGTGATAGAGAAAGTAGGCGCGGCCGACTGGAACAGCCAAAATTTCCGGAATACATTAGAGCAGCTATTAGCTAAAGAGTAATTTTGTCTATAGGTGAAAGCGGTCATTGTTTTTGCATGTTAACTTCAGTTCGACCTAAGAAAGATGTGTTTAAAAGAGTGTTTATAGTAATAGAGATTCTTTAAAACAACATCATTTTTCATTTTCTTTGCTTTGTATTCCTCTCGCTCTGCTCGTCGGAAACAAGAGAAAACAAAAGAAAAGAAAAGGCGCTTTTTCCAGAGGTATTTTTCAGCAAAAGCTAAAAATCAGTCTTATTTTGCTAAAATCTTTCCAAGGCTTCAAGATTTTTAACGCAAAACAAGACTTATACTGCGCAAAAAGATTTCAAAGCGCTGCTTTGGAACGTCGAACATTATGTTGATGAAATCCGGGATCTTGAAATGACTATTTTCTTTTCAATTATTTTTATCTCGAACTCACGTTGTTAAATTTTTTCTCGCAAAGCAACCAAAGACACTGTTTTTAGAATCAAAACTTTGCGCTTCTTTTGCGTTTTTTACTTTGCGAGGTTAGCGTGAAATAACAAGCACATTTCATAATTTATTTTAAATAACGCTGATATTCAATAGGTTTAATTTGGTCTTTTTTCTTGATTCTTACAGCGAAGCGGTCTTTAATCTTTTTATTATGACAATCCTTTTCTAAAAAAAGACTTAATAAAATCGAAGCTGTAGAGCGAGAGCATAATTTTTAAGTCTTCAGATGCCGAAGTTTCTTCGTCTAAGTATCTAAAGATATTCTGAGGGGAATTTTTGCCGTAAAACTTAGTAAAAATAGTTTCACCTTTTTGATTGTTTTGCGCAAGTACATCTAGAAAAATAGCATCGTATTTCCTGAATTTCTTATTAATAAGATTCTCACCAGGTAATTTGCCGCTTTTTATATTTTCTATAATTTGTGAAATACGTTTTTCGGTATTTTTAAAAGAGTATCCGGTAGAGGGTTTAACCCAGCCACCGCCAGTTCCTATTTTTGTTATTTGGGCGGTATTTTCTTGCTCAAATGGGAAATCGGTCATTGGGATGACTCCGGTTTCTGTGCTTTCAATGTTATAATTCTCCGTTTTAAGGACTTTCTTGAAGTATTGTTTCAGTAAGCTATCATAAACCTTGTCTTCTGTTAAAAAAGGGGTGAAGAAGGTATGTTCAACCAAAGCTTTGTTTTTAGAGAGGGGAAGGATATAGGTGAAGCTTGTTGCGTTTTTATATTTAATGCGATAATCCATCATCGTAAAAATTTCAGGATCAAATATGGGGTCTTTGGTGGTTACTTCCCAGCCTTTAAAATGCTGAAAAATAGTAGTGTATTTCTTACTTTCCAGATAAGAAGGATCTACCCGACTGTCAAAAAAATGCGTGGCTCCGTAACTTTCGTTTATGCCTTTAGCTTTCATAGTTACCGAATCTATTTCCTGAATTTCATCGGTAATAAAAACAATATCTCCAGATTGTTCCAATTCTTTTTTTAGCGCTTCATGATAATCTGTGGCTTTTATCATTTTATACGAGTAGGGGGATAATTCCAGGTCAATTTTTTCTTCAGAAGAAAAAAAGACTCCCTTTGTCCAGGATTTGGTAAGGAGCTGATCCCATTTTCCAGAACCTTTTTCCCAAAAACACCAGGTCTTTATTGGTACAGAAAAGTCTGAATCTATTACGGCTATTTTTTTGCCTTTAAAAAAAACATCCCGGGTAAGTTGCCGCGCCAGTTGTAGCCCTGCCAGCCCACCGCCAATAATTACGTAAAAATATCTGGGTCCCAACATAGATTTGTAAATGCAGGTTTTAAGTTACTCGCTAAATTAAAAGCTTGAGTTAATAGCTTTCGTTATTTTCAATTTATTTGTGAGTATAATCAATTTAACTTGATTAAACCTAAAACAACTGATTTATTCCCAACTGTGGGTTTACCTCGAAGTTCTTGACCTTTTAAAATATTTAAAAGGAACGAATAGCATTCCAAAGCATTCGCCATCATCTTTTCCAAGATGTTTGTGATGCATTTTATGAGCTCTTCTTATGCCTTTTGCATAGCGGCCATTTGCATTTCTAAATACTTTAAAGCGTTGGTGGATAAAAATATCGTGCACGCTAAAGTAGGTTATACCGTAAGCCAAAATTCCTAAACCAATGGGAAGTCCTATCCATAAAACGTCATAACGCCAAAGTAGAAAAAACCCGATACTTACCAATGCGTAAAATATAAAAAAAAGATCGTTGCGTTCCCACCAATGGCTATGGTCTTTATGGTGATGGTCTTTGTGTAGTTTCCACAAAATACCATGCATAATATATTTATGGGTAAACCAGGCCATACCTTCCATTGCGGCAAAGGTGCCTAGAAAAACCAATATCCATAATAATACATTCATTTTAAATAAGTTTTAATCTATAAGAAATATAAGATTTTGCCAGTAGTCCCACTTTTTGATAATCTGAAACTCGAATTCTACTTTTTCTAATTTCCAAAGATGGGACTTTCTTTAATTTATGTAATAATTTTCTATAATAAATATAAGCAGTGTAAACTCCAAATTTTGCTTCTACGGGCAAGTGAGCAATTCCGTTTAAACCGTGTTTAAAATCCTCTTCAATTTCGGTTATAATCCTCTGTTTGCTTTCTTCATCTAATTGCTCCAGGTTTGTGCCAGGAAAATAACTTCTACTAAGTTCTTCAAAATCTGCTTTAAGGTCTCTTAAAAAATTAACTTTTTGAAAAGCAGATCCTAAACTCATGGCCGATTGTTTTAAAACTTCATATTTTTGTTTATCACCTTTCACAAAAACCTTTAAACACATCAAGCCAACCACATCTGCACTCCCATAGATATATTCTTTGTATTCAGCAACACTAAGATAATCAGATTTATGCAAATCTAGCCTCATACTTTTCATAAAAGCATCGTAGAGCGTCGAATCTATCTCATACTTATGTACGGTTTCCTGAAAAGCGTTGAGAATGGGATTTAAACTTACCTTATCTTCAATCGCTTTGTGTAAATCGGTTTCAAAATCATTAAATAGCTTCTCTTTATCATAATCGTGAAATGTATCTACAATTTCATCGGCAAAACGTACAAACCCATAAATATTATAAATATCCTGGCGTATGGAAGGAGCGAGCATCCTGGTTGCTGTAGAGAACGAGGTGCTATAATGATGTGTTACCGTTTTACTACAAGCCCGTGAAACCTGGTCAAAAATGGCTTTCATAACTTCATTTCTTTTTGAATTAATCCCGCAGCGAGTTTTCCCGAAATAAGAGAAGGAGGAACCCCGGGGCCCGGAACGCTTAATTGCCCGGCAAAAAATAATCTATGCACTTTTTTGCTTTTCAATTTGGGCCTTAAAAATGCAGTTTGTAACAAGGTATTTGCCAGGCCATAGGCATTACCCTTGTAGGAATTATATTCTTCCTTAAAATCCTTCACACAAAAAGATTCTTTAAAGAGAATTTGATCGGTCACGTTTTGTCTGGTTAATTTTTCAAAACGTGTAATAATTTTTTGAAAATACTTTTCCCTTAATGCCGGGGTGTCTTCTACATCTGGAGCCAGGGGAATTAAAAATATTCCCGCCTCTTTATTTTCAGGAGCAACCGAGGCATCGGTTACCGAAGGAAAACTAGCATAAAACAAGGGATCTTCGGGCCATTTGGCATCATCATAAATTGCTTTGGCGTGTGCTTCAAAATCGGTGTCAAAGAAAAGTGTATGATGCGAAACCTGCTCTATTTTCTTATTAAAGCCCACAAAGAATAGTAATGCCGAAGGCGCAAAAGTCTTTTTCTGCCAGTAAGATTCTTTATACTGTCTTTTATGTTCGGGTAATAAGGTTTCGGTGTGATGGTAATCGGCGCCGCTAAGAATATAATCTGCTGTTATTTTTTTATTCCCACCAGTGGGTTTAATATCCTTCGGCTTGCCTGTATTTTTTAATCTTTTTTCCGTCCCGATGGCAATCGGGACATCCCTCACGGACTTGTCCCGGGATTCTTGATTTTTGACCAACATTCCTGTCGCTGTATCCTGCTCTACATAAATTTCTAAAACCGGGGAATTGGTATGTATTTGCACGCCCAGGGATCTAGCCAGGCTTTCCATACCCTCAATTACCTTGTACATTCCGCCATTGGGATGCCAGGTGCCTAAACCGAAATCGGCATAATTCATAAAGCTGTAAAAAGCCGGGGTATTACTTGCTTTGGCCCCAAGGAACAACACCGGAAATTCTAGAATTTGAATTAATTTTTGATTATCGAATTCTTTCCTTACCTCTTTAGAAATTGTACTAAAAAACTGTCCTATTTTTCTTGCTGTAGTTGGGGTAACCAGTTCCATTGGGGAAACCCCGGGGCGATATACAAGATCTTTTATGGCAATATCATAATTGTTTTTAGCCTCTTCAATAAATTGCTTCAGCTTTTTTGAGCTTCCGGATTCTTCGGCTTCAAAAGCGGCACAAATCTTTTCCAGGCTGTCTCCTATGGTGATGCTTTCATCTTTTCCGAAGAAAACTTTATAAGCGGGATCTAGTTTTTTTAGCTCATAATAATCTGAAGGTTTCTTACCAAAATCGGCAAAAAAACGTTCAAATACATCTGGCATCCAATACCAGGTTGGACCTATATCAAAACAAAATCCGTCCTTTTTTAATTGACGTGCGCGACCACCAATCTCTGCATTTTTCTCAAAGATTTCTACTTCGTGGCCTTCTTTGGCCAGATAGCAAGCGGCAGCAAGGGATGCAAAGCCAGAACCGATTATAGCAATTTTCTTTTTCATAAAGGTTTATAGGGAACTTATAAATTGAGTCATATTAATATGGGTTTTTACAAAAGCGGGTAAATCTTTTTCTTCTAGCTCCCGTACTTTATGCCCAAAAAGTAAGAGTTCATATTGCTTTTTATCACAAACCTGATCTTTAAATTCGGTGATAAAATCGGCAACGCTACCCGGCGCCGTCGTAAAATAACTTACAAAACTTATATTCTCATGTCGTTCTAAAAGATAATCGAGATCTGATAATGGCAAACTAGGGCCAAGATAAATAGCCTGGTTTCCGTGATACAATAACTCATAATATAAGTAAATTATGCCAATGTCGTGAATTTCATTTTCCGGTAGGAAAAGTACATACAGCTTGTTGGAGGTAGGTTGTATGTTTTCCTTTACCTCCGCTAGATTTAAATAAAGTTTTTGTTTAATAAGATCTACAATATAATGCTCGTGAATTGGCTTAATAGTATCTGTTTGCCATAAAAAGCCAATCTGTTCAAGCAAGGGGAGAAAAACCTGAAGAAAAATCTCGCGAAAACTTTTATCTTTTTCCAGTTCCGCATAAGTTTTATTGAAGAGATCTTCATCAAAGTTTAACATAGCGAGCTTAAAAGCATTCTGCGCCCGGTTTTCTTTACTGGAACTTGCAGAAATGTTTTCTACCATTTTACAAATTTCCTGATCGCTTAACTTCGAAATCCTAGAGATTTTATAACCGTGTTCATTTAGAAAAGCTACATTTAAAATCTTTTGAAGATTAGAATTGTTATAAGTTCTTATATTGGTAGAAGTTCGGTTAGGGTTTAAAATATTGTACCTTTTCTCCCAAATTCTTATGGTATGCGCCTTGATCCCACTTAAATTTTCAAGGTCTTTAATACTGAAGTTTTGTTTTATTAATTCCATAGATTTGATGTGATAGTCAAATCTACTTAAACTTAAACATTTTTGCCTTCATTTAAATGTTAAAATGTTTAAGGAGTTAGTTAAAAGGTTAAACAGTATAATTTATGACTAAAATTTCATCTAAACTTGTGCTTATTACCGGTGGAGCTTCTGGCATTGGAAAGTTGATGGGGAAAAAAGTTTTGGAACGCGGCGGAAAATTGATGATTTGGGATCTTGATAAGCTAAAGTTGAAGCAAACACTTAAAGAATTTGCTGCATTTGGAGAAGTACATGGCTGGGTTGTAGATATTACCAATACCAGGTGGATAGAAGAAATGGCCAGGAAAATGGAAGATGAAATTGGCGCGGTAGATATTCTAATCAATAATGCCGGAATAGTCTATGATGGTTATTTTCACGAGTTTTCTGCTGAAAAAATTGATAATACGATGAAGATAAATAGTGTCGCTCCTATGCAACTGGCATTACTCTTTCTTCCCGGAATGATGAAAAGAAAGTCGGGACATGTTTGTAATATCACTTCTTCGGCCGGATTGGTCTCCAATCCAAAAATGGCGGTTTACGCAGGCAGTAAATGGGCCACTACCGGTTGGTCTGACAGTTTACGGCTGGAAATGCAACAACTTAAAACCGGAGTTAAGGTAAGTACGATAACTCCATATTATATTAATACAGGAATGTTTCGGGGAGTAAAATCCAGGATTCCCATTTTAGATCAACATAAAGTAGTAGAAAAAATAATAAAAGCTATAGAGAAGAATCGCATTATTTTGAGTTTACCGTGGAGTATGCGGTTTATAAGGTTCTCTCAGGGACTATTCCCAATTTGGTTTTATGATTGGTTTGTAGGGCGAATTATTGGCGTTTATAAAACTATGGATGAATTTAAAGGACATGATAAGAAATGACAGAAACACCAATTACACAGGTTGCAGGGCTTTTTAAAGACCAAAAAGAGTTTTTTGCGAGCCATAAGACCAGAGAACTCGATTTTAGGATTGCTCAGCTTAAAAAGCTAAAAAAGGCTATTTTAAAATATGAAAACGAAGTAAATGAAGCTTTATGGGAAGATTTGCACAAACCTAAAGAAGAAGCCTTTTTAACGGAAACCAGTTTACTTTTAGAAGAAATCAGCTATCATTTAAAAAATTTGAAATCCTGGGTAAAACCAAAAAAAGTGGGAACTCCTTTGCAACTAAAACCTTCCTGTTCTAAAATATTGAAAGAGCCTTTGGGGGTTGGGTTAATTATTTCTCCCTGGAACTATCCCTTTCAGTTAATGATAAATCCGTTAATTGGAGCTATTTCGGCCGGATGTTGTGCGGTATTGAAACCCTCACCAGATACCCCAAATGTAGCACGCATAATAGAAAAAATAATTTCTGAAACTTTCCCTTCTTCTTATATTGGCGTAGTACAGGGAGGTAAAGAGGTAAATCAGGAATTGTTTAAATTTCCTTTTGATGTCATGTTTTTCACGGGCAGTCCCAGAGTGGGGAAAATCGTAATGAAAGCTGCGGCAACGCATTTAAGTAGGGTAGTGCTGGAGCTTGGTGGGAAAAGCCCTTGTATAGTAGATAAATCGGCTAACCTCAAAATTGCAGGAAAGCGCATTGCCTGGGGGAAAATTGTAAATGCGGGACAAACCTGTATCGCTCCAGATTATTTAGTAGTGCAGCGGGAAGTGAAGGCTGAATTATTGGAGGAAATTAAAAAATCTTTTAAAGAAATGTTAGGTAATAATAGTGCTGAAAGTGAATATTATGGCCGCATTGTAAATTTTGAAGCGATGAAACGTTTGATGAGTTATCTTGATACTGAAGTATATTATGGAGGAAAAGCTGACTTTAAACAAAAATACATTTCGCCCACTATTTTAGATCTTGTAAAACCTGAAGACGAGGTAATGCAGCAAGAAATTTTTGGCCCTATTCTGCCGGTAATGGAGTTTACTGAGCTTCAGGAAGCGCTCACGTATATTAATGAGCGAGAAAAACCCCTGGCTTTATATTATTTCGGAAATAATGAAACTGCAAAAAAGGTACTAAAAGAAACCAGTTCTGGCGGGGTATGTATTAATGACACTTTGTTGCACGTGGCTAACCATAAATTACCATTTGGTGGTGTTGGTAATAGCGGTATGGGAAAATATCACGGCAAAGAGAGCTTTTTGGCTTTTACTCACGAAAGGGGAGTAGTAAGCTCTTCCACAAAGTTGGATATCCCTTTAAAGTATCCGCCTTATAAATTTTTTAGTTTGATAAAGAAAGTAATTGGAAAATAAACTACCTCGGAACAAGCTAACGAGTTATTATAGAAAAATATAGTTTAATCCCTCCAGAGGGTTTAATTACCCGAGGCTTGCCTCGCAATTTTTGAAAAGTATTCTCCAATTCATACCTCGTGGGCTTGCCCCGAGGTTCTGGATTCTTTAGGCAAGTCTTGGAGCATTTAAATTTCGATTATCGAGTGAAAAAGTGCCCGGAGCGGGAGTCGAACCCGCACGCCCTAATGGACACATGGCCCTCAACCATGCCTGTCTACCAGTTCCAGCACCCGGGCTTAAAACAAGTCTGGAAAAAAATTCCAAAGGGCTGTAGAAATATAAGTGAATCCAAAAAAGATTCCTGAACTTAAAAAGTGATCTGGCTGGTCCCGAGCACTCGGGATTCTCGCCCATTAAAATCAAAATTATTTTGTGATCTGGCTGGGGCTCGAACCCAGGACCCTCTCCTTAAAAGGGAGATGCTCTACCAACTGAGCTACCAGATCGTTTCAATATTTCAAAAGTAAATGAGAACTTAAAAAGTGATTTGGTTGCTCCCGAGTATTCGGGATTCTCGCCCAACTTAATCAGAACTTAAAAAGTGATCTGGCTGGGGCTCGAACCCAGGACCCTCTCCTTAAAAGGGAGATGCTCTACCAACTGAGCTACCAGATCAAATAAAAAGCATCCGTCGTTTTGCGAATGCGGGTGCAAATATACATTCATTAATTAATTTATCAAGCCTAAATTGAGATAAATTTATATTAGATTTGAATCCTCCTAATAATAAGTACTTTAACGATGAAAATATTTTTAACGGGCTATATGGGCTCTGGTAAGTCTGTAGTAGGTAGAGAACTTGCTAAATCTCTGAAATACAAATATGTAGATTTAGATGATCAAATAGAATTAATGCAGGGTAAAAAAATCAATGCTATTTTCGAAGAGCGGGGAGAGCTTTATTTCCGGAAATTCGAGAAGCAAATTCTCGAAGATATTTTAGAAGACAGTTCTAAAATGGTAATTTCTCTTGGTGGAGGAACACCTTGTTATGGTAATAATTTTGATTTGGTAGCTGCCAAAAAAGATACTAAAACAGTTTATCTAAACGCTTCAGTTCAGGTATTAACCGAGCGGCTTTTTCCCGAAAAAATCCACAGACCGGTAATTAGTCATCTGGAAACCCGGGAAGCTCTAGAAGAATTTATAAGAAAGCACCTTTTTGAACGCGCTTTTTATTACAACCAATCTCAGATTGTTGTAAAAGTTGATGAAATGACAGTCGCTGAGGTAGTCAATAAGATTTTAGAGAAATTACAATAATTCAGCTTTAAATTTTTCCTCGGTAAGATTAACCTTTACGGTTTCATTTAAAGAAGTAGAAAGTGAAATTCCTTTAAAATCGGCTTTTACGGGATATTTTTTATGATTTCTGTCCACAAGTACAGCGGTCTTAAATTGCTTAAGGGGCACTTCCAGAAAGTGCCTCACGCCATAAATTAAGGTTGTGCCAGAGTTAAGTACATCATCAACCAGAACTACAGATTTGTCTTTGTAAGCCTCTGGTTTAAGAGAGGTAGTGATTTTATCGAGCGGATTCTTCTTGTTTATTTTCACCTCACATAGTTCAATTGCCAAAGGGCAAATGCTCTCCAGAGCGCTCTTTAAATGTAAAGCCAACTGGTATCCTTTTTTGGAAATTCCGGCGAGGATAATTTCGTTTTCGGCAATATTGCTTTCGTAAATTTGATAAGCAATACGTTTTATTTTATGCTGAATTTGTTGATGATTTAAAATAAGTACGTGCTCTTTCATTTGTTTGGATTTTAATTCCTTGGAGGCATTAAACCGAAATTTATCGGTTACATTTTTTAAAGATAAATGCTGTTTTAGGCAGTTTCTCGCAATTCAAACTTTCCATTTTTCAATTAGTTACAACTTTCTAAATTTAAAAAACAATTCATTTCCCTGTCTTGGTTTGATGGAATTATAGCAGGGCTCTAAAGTTTCAATATGAAAATAAGGGCTAAAATAGGATAAATATTCCTCTTTATTTCCTCCAAAAGGAGGGCCATTTTCATTTAGTGGGAAGTTAAAAAACAAGCCAGTTAAAATGCCGTCGTTTACAAGTAATTCGTGCATCTTTTTTGCATATTCAGGTCTTGAGCTCATGGGGAGGGCGCAAAAGAAAGTCTGTTCCAGGATGAGATCGAAGCTTTTTTCGAGATCAAAAAAATCACCCTGTAGCAATTGTTCTTCCGGAAAATTTGGCACCCTATTTTTTAAATTTTGCAGCGGTTTTTTGCTTAAATCGGCCACAAAAATATTTTTAAATCCATTCAGAAATAAATATTCGGCTTCATAAGCGTTTCCGGCACCGGGAATTAAGATTTTTAATTCTTTGTTGTTCAGTTGATCTATATACGCTTTTAATGGTCTGGAAACTTCTCCCAGGTCCCAACCGGTTTGATTTTGGTCATATTTCTTGGACCAAAATTCCCAAGAAAAACTACGATTTAAGGTCATCTGGATTGGGATCTGTGTCTTCAAACCATTCATCTATATCACGCCGGTCTTTTTTTGTTGGTCTTCCGGTTCCTTTTTTACGGTAATAATCTTTAGAATATTTGAGAAGTTCCAATTTTTCAAAAGCCTCTTTTGGAGTGACATCTACCAGGTAAAGGTTTACCAGTTTGGCGCCAACCCGGCTTGGAGGTAAATCCAAAACTTCAATTTGATAATTTATCTGGTTCTTTCTTATCGTAATTTTATCGGCAGGAAAAACCTCTTTAGAGGGCTTTACACTGGTGCCGTCTATTTTTACCTGGTTCTTCTTGCAGGCGTTGGTGGCAATACTTCTAGTTTTAAAATATCTTACGCACCATAAAAACTTGTCAATTCTCATAAAATCTTCTCTTTAAAACTGCGTTAAACACTAAGAATTGGGAACGAAATAACCTGCTCATTTTGACATGTTAGTTTACGAAATAGCATCCTCAATGCTGTTTACTTTATTTCATCCCAAATCCTAAGCAAAAATACAAGAATATTGTATCTTGCGCGCCAAAATTAAAGACAATGCAATTGAACAGATTTTTTATTTTAAGCTTTTTTTCGGCTGTAACTTTTATATCGTGTAATAATGACGATGATGGAGGAAGACCAGAAATCGTGGAACGCGATCGGGAAGAACAGGCGATGACTGATGCAGATTCCATCAATAACTTTTTAGATACTCATTTTTATAATTATGAGGAATTTGAAAACCCTTCGGAAGATTTTGATTATATGGTTCGCTTTGATAGCATTACCGGAGATAATTCTGATAAAATCCCACTTTCTGAAGAAGAAAATTTAACTAAGAAAACAATAACTTATGAAGAGGTGGACTATGAAATGTATGTACTTAAAGTGCGGGAAGGAGAAGGAATGCAGCCAAAATTTTCAGATTCTACCTTGGTTAGCTATCGCGGAGACCTTTTAGATCTTAGTTCTTTTGATAATGTGGCGACTCCAGTTTGGTTTGATCTCGCTACTCTTGTAAAGGGTTTTACAGAGGGGGTGATAGAGTTTAAAGGTGCTTCAGATTACACTGTAAATGCAGATAATACAGTTTCTTTTACTGACGATTATGGAATAGGCGCTTTTATTTTTCCTTCAGGTATAGGTTATTTTTCTTCAGGACAACCCGGGATTCCAGCCTACAGTCCGTTAATATTTAATGTGAATTTATTTCGGGTAAATGAAGCAGATCATGACAGGGATGGAATCCCCAGTTGGATGGAAGATCTAAACAAAAATAAAAACCTTATGGATGATGATACCGATGATGATGATACTCCTAATTTTGCAGATCCAGACGATGATGGTGACGGAACGCCTACCAAAGAAGAAATAGAAATTAACGAGGATGGAAGTTTAGAATTTCCAGATTCGAATGGAAATGGTACACCAGATTATTTAGATCCAGATACTTTTCAATAGGAAGAGACTTTAAGACTACCAAAAGAAGAAGCCCCAGGAACGGGGCTTTATATATACGTTTTTTCATTTAAAAGGCATAAGACAGACTCAAAATCCATTGGGATGGTCTGGAATCTATTTGGAACTCATTCGCTTCCTCACTGAAAGCAGTGTTTTCGGTAAAAGCACCTTCATAACGAAGATCAAAGCCCAAACTGCCAAGGTTAGCGCCTACCCCCAGCTGATAACCTACGGTGATGTCATTTTCTACATCCCCAATTTTAAGATCGGTGTCTTCCAGGTCATTGTTCAAAATATATTGAAATGAAGGACCGGCCTTTATGTTTAAGGGGCCAAAAACGTTTACTCCCACCAATACAGGAAGATCAATTTTATCTATCTTATAATTAAAATCTTCATATTCTGTATTTAGCCTGGTGTACATAAGTTCTGGCTGAAGAAAAACACCTAAGATTTCTAGACGGCTGAAGAATCCAATATGATAACCAGATTTTTCTTTTCCTCCAACTATTTCGGTCAAATCGTCAACAGCGCTCTGTCTTTCCAGATCTCCTGTAGCTCCATAATTAAAGCCTCCTTTAATTCCAAATTCTGTTTCCTGGGCTGTAACGCCAAGCGTTGAAACCAGGAATAACGCGATAAACATTATTTTTTTCATTGTAGATTTTCTTTTGTTAGTTTATAATAACGCAGTAATACTGCATTATATTCTAAAAGCAATAAAAAAAGAGGCTATTTAAAAATCACTTTCATCGCAGTATTATCGCAAATGTTGTTTTTTTAAATAGCCTCTTAATATAGTACTTTAAAAAAATTACTTTCTCTTAAGTACTTTTTCTGTAGCTTTAATTATTGCATTGGCATTAAGCCCATATTTTTCCATAAGCTGGTCTGGCTTCCCGCTTTCTCCAAAAGTATCCTGGGTGGCCACAAATTCTTGCGGAGCTGGATGATTTTCGGTTAAGGTGCGCGCCACGCTTTCTCCAAGTCCGCCCAGGAAGTTGTGTTCCTCAGCGGTAACCACGCATCCGGTTTTCTTAACCGACTTGATAATCGCTTCCTGATCTAAGGGTTTAATGGTATGGATATTAATCACATCGGCACTAAATCCTTTTTCTGAAAGTTTCTGTGCTGCCTGGACCGCTTCCCAAACTAAATGACCGGTAGCGATAATGGTTACATCCTCCCCTTCATAAAGTTGAACTGCTTTACCGATTTCAAAATTTTGATCTTCCGGAGTGAAATTGGCCACTTTTGGTCTACCAAAACGAAGGTAAACAGGCCCGTCGTATTCGGCAACAGCTAAAGTGGCTGCTTTGGTTTGGTTAAAGTCGCAGGTGTTTATTACCGTCATTCCCGGTAACATTTTCATAAGACCAATGTCTTCAAGAATTTGGTGGGTAGCGCCATCTTCTCCTAGAGTAACCCCAGAGTGCGAAGCACAAATCTTCACATTCTTTCCCGAATAGGCGATAGACTGGCGAATTTGGTCGTAAACCCTTCCAGTAGCAAAATTGGCGAACGTTCCTGCAAATGGAATTTTTCCGCCTATGGTAAGTCCGGCGGCCATCCCCATCATATTGGCTTCGGCAATCCCTACCTGAAAGAAGCGCTCTGGATTTTCGTCTATAAAGTCTTGCATTTTTAAAGACCCAACGAGGTCGGCACAAAGGGCCACCACATTGGGATTGGTTTTCCCCAGTTCTGTAAGTCCCGCGCCAAAACCCGAACGGGTATCTTTTTTTCCTGTATCTGTATATGTTTTCATAATAAGCCTCCCCCAACCCCTCCAATCCCGATAGTTATCGGGAGGGGAGCTGAGGATATTTTTATTTATTAATAATCGTTTTCATTTCTACTCATTAAGTGAGGTTCTATCCCCATTACTCCCGATAATTATCGGACGGGAGCTTCGTCTTTTCCGTTCCGTTCAGTCGGGTTTCCGAAGCTTGTATTTTTATCCCTTTTTATTCCTCCCCTCTGGGGAGGCTAGGTGGGGCTTTTTAATAATCTCCTAAAGTTTCAGGGTTTTGTGCAAGCGCGGTTTCCAATTGTTCATCGTTAGGGGCTTTTCCATGCCACGCATGGGTGTGCATCATAAAATCTACGCCATTCCCCATAACGGTGGTCATAAGCACGCAAACTGGCTTTCCTTTCCCGGTGCGGCTTTTGGCCTCATTTAACCCGTCAATCACGGCTTTCATATTATTACCGTCTTTAATCTCCATCACATCCCAGCCAAAAGCTTCAAATTTAGCTTTCATATTTCCCATTGGCAAAACGGTTTCTGTGCTGCCGTCAATTTGTTGACCATTAAGATCTACGGTAGCAATGAGGTTATCTACCTTGTTTCCGGCGGCATACATAATGGCTTCCCAGTTTTGTCCTTCCTGAAGCTCTCCATCTCCGTGAAGCGAAAATACTAAATGCTCATCCTTGTTTAATTTCTTAGCCTGGGCAGCTCCAAGCGCTACAGACATTCCCTGGCCGAGCGAGCCGGAGGCTACACGAATACCTGGCAAACCCTCGTGAGTTGTAGGATGTCCCTGCAACCTGGAATCGATATGGCGAAAGGTGCTTAATTCTTCTACGGGAAAATATCCGCTACGCGCTAAAACACTGTAAAATACAGGGGAAATATGGCCATTGGAAAGAAAAAATAGATCTTCTTCTTTTCCGTCCATATTAAATCCTGGGTTGTGCTCCATAACGCCGCCCTGGTACAAAGCTGTGAAAAATTCAGTACAGCCAAGAGAACCTCCCGGGTGCCCTGAATTAACCTTATGTACCTGCCTTAAAATATCCCGACGAACCTGGGTGGCAAAATCCTCTAATTCTTTGATTTTTGACATTAATGTAAGATTGTGTTGTTAAAATAATTGCCACAAAAATAGGTTATTATAAAACTATGTCAAAGTGCTTGCCAGGCAGTTATTAAGAAATCTTGGGAAGTAACTAACAATTTCCTCTTTTTAATACCAATTAAACCATATAATTACACCATTAATTCATTTGTTTTTCTACTACTTCTTCGTTATAAAATTTGATAATAGCTAAGGCTATTCTAAAATTTTATGCCTCGAATTAGCGAAAACCAAGACAAATTTCTTTAGCATAATTATAAAGTCTATTTGGTATAACTTCTTTTATTTGAGGTTTAGTTGAGTATCTTTGCACCTACTTAAAAAGAATTATGAAGTTTGATTTATTAGGTACCGATATTGGTAGTAAAGCCCGTGCGGGAACCATTACTACCAGTCACGGTAAGATTGAAACCCCCATTTTTATGCCTGTTGGCACGGTAGCTTCTGTAAAAGGAGTGCATCAGCGGGAATTAAAAGAAGATATAAACCCCGATATTATTTTAGGGAATACCTACCATCTTTATTTAAGACCAAAGACCGGGATTTTAAAAAAAGCCGGGGGCCTGCATAAATTCATGAATTGGGACCGCAATATCTTAACCGATAGTGGTGGCTACCAGGTATATTCCCTTTCAGCAAGAAGAAAAATAAAGGAGGAAGGAGTGAAGTTTAAGTCGCATATAGATGGCTCTATGCATACTTTTACCCCAGAGAATGTTATGGAAATTCAACGGGCTATAGGAGCAGATATAATCATGGCTTTTGATGAATGTACTCCTTATCCCTGCGATTATGATTACGCTAAACGCTCTATGCATATGACGCATAGGTGGCTAGATAGATGTGTGAACCATCTTGAGAAAGTAGAACCTTTTTATGGACATGAACAGACTTTGTTTCCCATAGTACAGGGGAGTACTTTTAAAGATTTACGAAAACAATCGGCAGAATATATTGCTTCAGTGGGAGCTGAAGGAAACGCGATTGGTGGACTCTCGGTAGGGGAACCTGCAGAAGAAATGTATGAGATGACTGAAGTAGTGACAAATATTCTTCCCGAGGATAAACCCCGTTATCTAATGGGAGTGGGGACGCCTATAAATATTTTAGAGAATATTGCCCTGGGGGTAGATATGTTTGATTGTGTGATGCCTACTCGAAATGCCCGCAATGGAATGTTGTTTACCGCTCACGGTACCATTAACCTTAGAAATAAGAAGTGGGAAGACGATTTCTCTCCTATAGATGAAATGGGACTTACTTTTGTAGATACCGATTATAGCAAAGCTTATGTTAAGCATTTATTTAGCGTAAATGAACTTCTCGGCAAGCAAATTGCTACTATTCATAACCTTGGGTTTTATATGTGGTTGGTTAGAGAGGCCAGAAAGCATATTTTAGCAGGAGATTTTACAAGCTGGAAAAATATGATGGTTAAACAAATGGACAAACGCCTCTAAGATTTGAAGATATTAGATTGGTACATATTAAAGCGTTATTTAGGAACTTTTTTCCTAATGCTCCTGCTTTTTGTTCCTATTGGAATTATAGTAAATTTAGCCGAAAAAATAGGAAAAATACTGGAGAACGAGGTGCCATTTATAGAGGTCGCGCTTTATTATGTAGATTTCACCATATACTTTGCCAACTTACTATTTCCGCTTTTTCTTTTTCTATCCGTAATTTGGTTTACTTCAAAACTGGCGAATAATACCGAGATTATCGCCTTTTTAAGTAGCGGTGTTTCTTTTTGGAGATTTCTTAGACCTTATCTGGTAGGGGCGAGTATTGTATGTGTTTTCGCCCTAATCCTGGCCATGTTCCTCGCTCCAAAAGCAAGTAAGGGTTTTAACGAGTTTAAATATGAATATCTTAAAAAGAACGAGCAAACCCAGGAAACCAGCGATGTTTATCGACAAATAAATGATAACGAGGTTATTTATGCAAGTCACTTTCAACCAATGGCAAAATCTGCCAGAAATTTTACGCTCGAGCATTTTAATGGCAATGAATTGGAGTTTAAAATAAGTGCTTCCCGTCTAGAATTTAATGAGGAAGATACTACCTATACACTTACTAACGTCGATAAGCGAATAGTGGGTAAAAATGCGGATATAATCCTCTCTCAAAATAAACTTGATACCATTCTTCCTTTTGAATTTAGCGAGCTTACCCCTCAAACTTATATTGCTGAGACTTTAAATTATTCTGAATTAAACAAGTTTATTGCCCAGGAACGCCGCAGGGGTTCCGGCAATATTAACCGCTATGAAGTGGTGGCCTATAAAAGATGGAGTACTCCGGTTTCTGCTTTTATCCTTACAATTATTGCTGTGGCGGTTTCCTCTAAGAAACGTAGAGGTGGGATGGGGGTAAACCTTGCCGTGGGGATTACCCTGGCATTTATCTTTATCTTTTTTGACAAAGTATTTGGTACTATGGCCGAGCAATCTACATTTTCACCACTAATAGCCGTATGGTTTCCCAACATCAGCTTTGGGGTGCTGGCTATTTTTCTACTATACAATGCCAAGCGGTAGCTCACTAAGTGAGATTTGATCCCGATGACTCCCGATAGTTATCGGGACGGGAGCTCTGACGCTTGATTCAAATGTTTTATTCAATCTAATGCCTCGTGTGCTTTTCCCAAGGTAGTTTACTTTAAAAATTTCTCAAAAATTAATACGCTTTCTGCGTAATTCTTCGTTTTAAAGTTTGTTATATTTGTAGGCTAATAAAAACATACTAAGAACAACTTATGGAATATTTAGATTTTGAATTACCCATTAAAGAGTTGGAAGAACAATACAATAAAGCCTGTAACATAGGGGAAGAAAGCGATGTTGATGTTACGGCAACCTGCAAGCAAATTGAAAAAAAATTAAAAGATACCCGAAAAGAAATATATAAGAATCTAACCGCCTGGCAAAGGGTTCAGCTTTCAAGACATCCCAACCGTCCTTATACTTTAGAATATATAAATGCTATTTGTGGAGATACGTTTTTAGAACTTCACGGGGATAGAAATGTAAAGGACGATAAAGCCATGATTGGAGGTTTGGGAAAGATTGATGATCAAAGTTTTATGTTTATAGGACAACAAAAAGGCTATAATACTAAAACAAGACAATTCAGAAACTTTGGGATGGCTAATCCTGAAGGTTACCGAAAAGCCTTACGCTTAATGAAATCTGCCGAGAAGTTTGGCTTGCCGGTAGTGACTCTTATAGATACTCCCGGTGCTTATCCCGGGCTGGAAGCCGAAGAACGGGGGCAAGGTGAAGCTATTGCCCGAAATATTATGGAAATGACCCGGCTTAAAGTACCAATTATTGTAGTAATTATTGGAGAAGGAGCCAGTGGTGGCGCATTGGGAATAGGCGTGGGTGATAAAGTAATGATGCTGGAAAATACCTGGTATTCGGTGATCTCTCCAGAGTCTTGTTCCTCTATTCTTTGGCGCAGCTGGGAATATAAGGAACAGGCAGCTGAAGCCTTGAAGCTCACCGCAAAAGATATGAAGAAACAAAAGCTTATTGATGGGATTATAAAAGAACCCATTGGTGGAGCACATAGCAATAAGGATGAAAACTACGCTAACGTAAAAAAAGCAATTCTTGAGGCTTTTTCTGAATTTAAAAACTTATCACCAACCGATTTGGTTAACAAAAGAATGGATAAGTATTTAAATATGGGCGTTTTTAAAAGCTAAATCCTTAGCGTACATAAGTTCTAAAATTTCCGAAACCCTGGTTTCGGTTTTTTTTGTACTTATCAACACTAAAATCAAGTTATCAACAGCTTAATTGTTGATTACCGGTTAATTAAGTTACCCGGTTATTATTAAGATGCTCTTAACAATTTTTATACTTTAGTGAAATGGAAAAAATGACCGCTCCGCAACAATACTCTGCTAAGAAAAGCAATGTTATAAGTCTTGAAAAAGGCAAATTACCTCCTCAAGCTGTTGATTTAGAAGAAGTTGTGTTGGGGGCAATGATGATAGATAAGAAGGGGGTAGATGAGATTATAGATATCCTTACCGCCGATGCCTTCTATAAAAACTCCCATAAATTAATTTTCGAGGCCGTACATAAGCTCTTTGAAAACACAGAAGCGATTGACTTATTAACCGTTTCTAATCAATTGAAGAAGGATGGTAATTTTGAAAAGGCTGGAGGCGATTATTACCTAATTCAATTAACCCAAAAGGTATCTTCTTCGGCGCATATTGAGTTTCATGCGCGTATTATTCTTCAAAAATATATTCAGCGAAGCTTGATAAAAATTTCCACCGAAATTATTGAAGAAGCTTACGATGAATCTACCGATGTTTTCGATCTTTTAGATAGTGCCGAGGCGAAACTCTACGAGGTTACCCAGGGCAATATTCAAAAATCTACCGAGACAGCCCAAAGTTTGGTAATTCAGGCTAAGAACAGAATTGAGGAAATTTCCAACAAAGAAGGATTGAGTGGGGTTCCTTCCGGCTTTGATAAATTAGATAAATTAACTTCGGGATGGCAACCCAGTGACCTTATTATTGTAGCAGCCCGTCCCGGGATGGGAAAAACAGCTTTAACCCTTTCTATGGCTCGAAATATTGCGGTAGGCCACAATATGCCGGTTGCGTTTTTCTCTTTAGAGATGTCGGCAGTGCAGTTAATTACCCGTTTAATTTCTTCGGAAACGGGACTTTCTTCAGAAAAATTGAGAACCGGAAACCTGGAAAAACACGAATGGGAGCAGCTTAACGTGAAAGTAAAAGACCTGGAAAACGCTCCTCTATTTATTGATGACACCCCGTCCTTATCAATTTTTGACCTTAGGGCAAAGTCAAGGAGATTGGCCTCTCAACACGGTATTAAACTTATAGTAGTTGATTATTTGCAGTTAATGACTGCCGGTGGAAGCCAGAAAGGAGGGAACAGGGAGCAGGAAATTTCTACCATTTCCCGAAACCTCAAAGCTCTGGCTAAAGAATTAAGTGTTCCAGTGATAGCCCTCTCGCAATTATCAAGAGCCGTAGAGACCAGGGGAGGAAGTAAGCGACCCTTGCTTTCAGACCTTAGGGAATCTGGAGCTATTGAGCAAGATGCCGATATCGTTTCCTTTATTTATCGTCCCGAATATTATAAAATTGAAGAATGGGATGATGACGATCGATCACCAACCGATGGACAGGGAGAATTTATCGTAGCCAAACACCGTAATGGTGGGTTGGATAGTATCCGCCTTAAATTTATTGGACATCTTGGTAAATTTGATAACTTAGAAGAGTTTGATTCCCCGTTCGAGTATCATTCAAAAATGAATAGTGGAGGAAATGAAGAAAATGAATTTAATTCCCCAAATCTGCCAAATCCAAGTGCGAACGAGGCTTTTGGTAGTTCAATAAACAGTGGGCTTAATAATGACGACGATGACGAAGTGCCGTTTTAATCTTTTCAGAAAAAAAAGACATACACTC
>Ga0209414_1000148_pt1 | contig 31543 bp, 35 predicted proteins | sample LakVidmifraction_4_FD_181154 | JGI IMG/M metagenome (GOLD analysis project Ga0209414, IMG submission 181154) | Hypersaline microbial communities from Lake Vida, Antarctica - Brine Hole Two &gt;0.2 micron (SPAdes) (version 2) | ecosystem: Environmental > Aquatic > Non-marine Saline and Alkaline >...
AGGTGAGGAGACGATCGAAGCCCTGCATACCAAGAAGGTAGCGGTGGTAGGCCTAGGGGCAGTGGGAGGCATGTGCCTGGAATCCCTTGTCCGTAGTGGTATAGGAGCGGTGCGTCTTGTTGACTTTGATCTGATCAGCATAACCAACCTCAACCGCCAGATCTTGGCAACCCATCAGAATATAGGAGTGTCCAAGATAGAGGCAGCCAGGGAGCGCATCAAGGCTATCAACCCCTATTGCATCGTTGAAGAGCTCACCCTGTTTGTCCAAAACGAGACAGTCGAGCAGATATTCACTGATGATATCGACCTGGTAATCGACGCCATAGATGCCCTCAACCCCAAATGTGCCCTTTTGGAAGCGGCCTATAGAAAGCAGGTTCCCATTGTAAGCAGCATGGGGGCAGCCTTGCGCAGGAATCCCGCCATGGTTAGGACAGCGGACCTGATGGATTCCTACGGATGCCCCCTTGCCAAGCAGGTACGGTCTAACTTACGGAAACGGGGGATAGGAAGGGGCATTGATGTTGTCTTCTCGCCTGAAGAGGTGCTCTATACCTACAAGAAGCCTGAAGAGGAGGAGCATGCACAGTTCAACGAACAGATCAGTGAGCTGGGACGGAGACGAAATGTGTTGGGAAGCCTTCCCACCATCACCGCAATCTTCGGTCAGAACCTCGCTCATCTTGCCCTGAAGAGTCTCCTAGGCGAAGAGGTCCTGATGGGAACGAAAGACTGAAGCCCACTCCATCAGGATCATGTGTCAGAGAAACGCAAAGGGTACAAAATATGAGGGGGTATGAAAGTCCGCCTTCAATGTCCCTATGGGTGCGTAGCAAAGGTGATGAGGCTCTTTGAGCTCATCACCGCACTTGTAGATATTTCCCTTCAACTTGAGAGAAGAGAGACTCTCCCCCTCTTTCATAAGGCCGAACAGGACCAGGTCTATGGCAACATCAAGGCGGTAACGGCTTTGGATGTTAGTGTTTTCCAGCAAGGTGAGCGTTATGGGAATCTCATCGATGACAAAGGGGGGATAGAGCGTACGACCGGCCCTCCCTTTTCCACGCCCTACAAGGGCCTTGGTGCTTGCACTGAACTCAAAATTGACATATTCCTCTTCCCCGGCACGCTGGAGGAAGATCTCCATACAGCTATCTGTATAGGCTTTCTGGTTATGAGCTGTGCACATGCGCCTGAGCTGGGGTTCCTGTATGGAAAATCTGAGGTGCAGGAACCTTCCCTCATGGCTCAGCCTTACTGCGGCCTCCACATCTTCTGCTCCACCCCAGCAAGCGTGCAAAGGAAGGGGAAGGGCTCGCTCAATGTCTCCCTCAGTTACTCTGACAACCAATGTTTCTTCCATATCACTCTCCAATTTTTCCCAGTATAGACAAAGCGGCCTCTTTCTCCAAGACCCAATTGAAGCGAACAAGGCCGTTCTTCTCCTTAAGTGTCAAACATATTCTTAGGAGATCTCCATGAAAAGATTATTTCTTGTCTCGATTGTCGCACTCTTGCTCATGACCAGCTGTGATGACAGCAAGGGCACTCATTCCGACCTGGTAGTCCGTTTTGCTTGTGAGAAGTACGCCATGCAGGAGCGGAGCCTGCTTCCAACATCAGAGGCCATGACCATCGCCGAGTATAGGATCTTCGGTACTGGTCCCAATGGCGAGTCGGTCGATGTCACCGAGAGCTCATCAACGGTGACCCTTGGACAGCTGCTCATGGGAAAATGGTCCCTCACCGCCCAAGCGCTGAACAGTTCTGGAGCTATTCTGGCCCAAGGCAACCTTGATACGATACTCTCTTCTGTAACCAGCACAGCGACTATCCATCTTACAGAGCTGGTGGGCGAAGGCTCGCTCAACCTTACCTACGCCTGGCGTCTTGACCAGGTAGACTCTGATGTGCGCCTTGAACTGAGCCTTACCAACCAACAAGGCGAGGTTGTTTCCCTCATCGCTCCTACCATGGATAAGGTCACAGGGACTGCCAGCATTACTGCAAACCTCCCATCGGGATCGTATATGCTCTGCTCCAAGCTCTACAGCCAGGATGTGCTGGTCAGCGGCTCTGCAGAGGCTGTGCGCATCATACCAGACACCGCCACAACAGGGGCCCTGGAGATGAAGATGGGAGACCGCTCCACCAACTTCACCATGACAGTCATCAACGACACCATGATGCCCATAGAGGGCACAGTGAGCTGCAACCCGACTTCCCCGACTGCAGGAACAAGTGTAACGCTCACCTTTGCTCCTAGTAACCTTCAGGGTGTAGCGGCAGAAGAGCTTATAGCCTCGTGGTTCTGTGAAGGGATGCCTGTAGAAGCGGATGATTTCTCCTACACTTCGATTCCCAAGGCAGGCTCACACCGCTATGATATCATCGTCAACCATGCAAAACTAGGAAGCTTGGGAAGCACCACCATCCTGGTCAATATGCCAATTAACTAAAACCACTTGACAAACGTTAAGCAAGCCGTGATTATATGAGTCATGGATGAGTTACACATACCTTTCTTTCTCGAAACAGTAAGCTGTGGCTTTCCCTCCCCTGCCCAAGACAGCAGGGAGGAAAGCCTCGATTTCAACGCCCTGCTTTTCAAGCACAAGGCCAACACCTACTGCCTCCGTTGCAGTGGGGACTCCATGAAGCTGAAAGGCATCTTCAGTGGGGACATCCTCGTGGTCGACCGGACCATCAGGGCAAAAGGCGGGGATGTCATCGTAGCGGAGATTGAAGGCTCGTTTACCGTCAAGACACTCCTCTTCGAAGGAGGAAGGGCCATCCTCCATGCAGAGAATCCGGCCTATGCGGATATCCGCGTGGCACAGGAGGAGGACCTGATCCTCTTTGGTGTGGTCACAGCGGTCGTGAGGTGCCTCAGATGATAGGCCTGTGCGACTGCAACAGCTTCTACGCATCGTGTGAGCGCCTCTTCCGCCCTGACTTGCGCGGTCGCGCAGTAGTGGTCCTTTCCAACAACGACGGATGTATCGTCGCCCTCTCGGGCGAAGCCAAGAAGCTCGGCATCAAGCGTGGAGCGCCTCTCTTTGAGGAGCGTGAACGCCTAGAGAGCGTCGGAGCCTCCATATTCTCCTCCAACTACACCCTCTACCAAGACCTCTCCGACAGGGTTATGGATACGCTGTTGACCCTTGTGGGAAACAGGGAGGTCTACTCCATCGATGAGGCCTTCTTTGCCTTGGAAAAGCCCAAGGAGGACCACGTACAAACTATCCGCGATGAGATCATCCGCCTTACCGGCATCCCCGTCTCCCTAGGGGTCGCCCGCACCAAGACACTTGCCAAACTGGCCAACCATGAGGGCAAGCGCCTGCCTAGTGGAATCAGCATTCTCTATCCAGAAGATGAGGAAGCACTGCTTAGACGAACTACAATTGGGGAGGTCTGGGGCATCGGGCGCAGGCGCGAGGACCAGCTGTTCAGGCTAGGGGTGCGTACAGCCTATGACTTCATCGGTAAGGATGAGCTATGGATCGAAAAGCACTGCACAGTCACCGGCCTGGCGACAGCTAGGGAGCTTCGGGGAATACCCTCTGTCCCTAGGGAAGTGGAGAAGAGCATCTCCTTGTGTAGCGGCATCTCCTTCGAAAAGCCAAAAGAGAGCTTTGAAGAACTTGAGCAGAGCCTGGCCTGTCACTGCGCCACCCTCAGCTCAAAGCTCAGAAAGCGGGGCAAGCAGGCCAGGGAGATTACCGTAGCACTCTATACCAGCCGCTTCAGAGACGACTACCAGAGCCCCAGTGCAACAGTGACTCTGGCGCAAGGCTCAGACTACACCCCGACGCTGCTCGCTGCTGCAAAAGTATGTCTCAAAACCATATATAGAAAAGCACCCTACAAGGCAAGCAGGGTGTGGGCAACATATCTGGAGGATGAGGGGGTGCATCAGTACACCCTGTTCAACGCAGAACAGGAACAGAAGAGGATCAGCCAGGAAGAAAGACTCTCCCCTGTAGTGCAGGAGATCCAGCGTTCCTATGGAAGAAGGGCCCTGGTCTGTGGAACAGCGGGGAGTATGATCAAGGGCGACCTGATGAGTCAGGCCTACCTATCCCCTCGCTATACCACAGACTGGAAGAGCCTGCCTACAGTGCATTGAAGGCCGGGACAAACCACTCGGGCATCGGCTTGGGACGCATGGTGGTCATGTCTATCGCAGCTACCTTAACCAGGACAACACAGACTGTCTCCCCGTCCCGCTTGACTGTCTGACGGAACACGATGGAAAAGCGCTTTGAAGCCTCTATCTCGGTCTCGACGGTCAACAGGTCATCAAGGTAGGCAGGTCTCTGGTAATCGATATTGGCCGACTTTACCACCAGGACCATCTCTTGCTCCATGAGGGCACTATGGGACCCAGTCTGCTTTGTAGCCTTCCCGACATCCCTGAGCAACTCAGTGCGCGCATGCTCGACAAAGTCCAGATACCTGGCGTGGTAGACAATGCCGCCACAGTCGGTATCGCTATAGTAGACACGGAGAGTAAAACTATGCATCAGAGCACTACCTCAGCACCCTCAAAGCGCAGGGTCGCAATATAGTCGTCATAGGTCTGTGCCCTACGGATCATCACAACCGAACCATCCATCTTCAACAGGTACTCGGCAGGGCGGAGCTTGGCATTGTAGTTGAACCCCATGGCATGACCGTGGGCCCCGACATCGTGGATGATCAGGACATCACCATTTTCAATCTTGGGCAGAGCCCTGTCGATGGCAAACTTGTCATTGTTCTCACACAAGGAGCCTGTCACATCATAGGTATGGTCAAGCGCTTCTGTCTCCTTGCCGACAGCGGTGATATGGTGGTAGGCCCCATAGAGGGCGGGTCTCATGAGGTCACTCATGGAAGCGTCGATGCCCACATACTCCTTGTACTTGCTGCTCACGTGCCTGACACGACTGACCAGGTAGCCATAAGGGCCGGTGATGACGCGCCCGCATTCAAAGACAATATTGAGGGGGTCAAGACCTGCAGGGATAATTATCTGGGTATAGAGCTCTTGCATTCCCTTACTTACCGCCTCAAGGTCCATGCTTTCTTGTTCAGGCTTGTAGGGGATGCCGATACCACCGCCCATGTCGATGAATTCAATGCGAACCCCCACCTCTTTGTGGATCCGCACACAGAGCTCGAAGAGCATCCTGGCAGTCTCCACGATATAGGTGCCGTCAAGCTCGTTGGAAGCGACCATGGTGTGCAGGCCAAAACGCTTGGACCCCTTTTTTTTCATGATCTTGTAGGCTTCGACGATCTGATCGGTTGTGAGGCCGTATTTTGCTTCGACAGGGTTGCCGATGATGGCATTGCCAGCTCTTTCAGGACCTGGGTTATAGCGGAAGCAGATCAAGGAGGGAACCTCTCCCAAGGCTTCGATCATTGTATCGATGTGGGTGATATCGTCGACATTAATGATGGCCCCTGCCTTGTAGGCGGCTACAAACTCCTCTGGGGGGGTATTGTTGCTGGTGAACATAATGTTTTCGCCGGTAATGCCGCACGCTTCGCTGAGCAGGATCTCAGGCAGGGAGGAGCAGTCACTGCCAAAGCCCTCCCTCTTCAGGATGGAAAGGATGCTCGGATTGGGACAAGCCTTGACCGCATAGTAGTTGCGAAAGCCCGGGGCCCAGGAGAACAGGTGGCTAAACTGACGCGCATTCTCCACTATCGCCTTCTCGTCATACAGATAGAAGGGGGTGGGGATCTTCTCAGCCAAAGCCTGCATTTTTTTAGCACTCACAGGAAGGGTTTTCTCACTCATATATCTAGATTCTCCTCTATTGAAGCAATTGCACTGACTACATTCTCACGATGGCCATAGGAAGAGACCCTAACAAAGCTCTCTCCTGCCGGTCCAAAGCCCGCCCCTGGGGTGACCACCACATGACAAGAGTCCAGCAGCACATCAAAGAAGGCCCAGCTAGGCATGTTGTTGGGGGTCTTCGCCCAGATGTAAGGACTGTTGACCCCACCATAGACGGTAAGGCCCACTCGGGTCAAACCTTCACGGATGATGCGGGCATTCTCCATATAGTAGTCGACCAACGCCCTACTCTGCTCATAGCCATCGCCACTGAGGGCTGCAAAGCCCCCTGCCTGGGCGATGTTGCTCGCCCCGTTGAAGAAGGTGCACTGGCGCCTGTTCCACAGAGCGTTCAGTACGCCAGAAGGGGCATCCTCACACACCAGGGCCTTGGGTACGATGGTCCATCCAAGCCGGACACCGGTAAAGCCCGAAGACTTGGAGAAACTGTTTATCTCAATGGCACACTTTTCGGCCCCCTCCACTTCGTAGATCGATCGGGGGTATCCCTCTTCGGTGATATATTCGCTGTATGCGCTGTCAAAGATGATGACGCTCTTGTTCTTGATGGCATAGTCGACAAAGGCCTTGAGCTGCTCTTTGGTGGCAACGGCTCCTGTGGGGTTGTTGGGGCTGCAGAGGTAGATGAGGTCTACCTTCTCATCTGGAGGAGAGGGAATAAAGCCATTCTCCTCCGTGCTCTGCAGGTAGACAAAGCCGTTGTAACGTCCACTCTCCTTGTCAAAGAGGCCGGTCCTTCCCCCTACCACATTGCTGTCGACATAGACTGGGTAGGCAGGGTCCTGTATCGCTACGACATTGTCCCTGCCAAAGACATCCTGTATGTTTGCCGCATCGCTCTTGGCTCCGTCACTGATAAAGAATTCAGTGCTCTCAAGATTCACGCCATAGCGCTTGTAGTACTCTACCAGAGCTTCGCGGAGGTACGTATCGCCCTGCTCATCACCATAGCCACTGTAGGTAGCGCGGTCTGACAGAGCGTCGATCTTCGTATGCATAGCAAGGCAGACTGCTGGAGGAAGGGCCTCTGTGGTATTGCCAATGCCGAGGCGAAGGATATCCACTCCTGGATTGACCTTCTGCCAAGCGGCGGTCCTTCTGGCTATCTCGGGGAACAGATACCCGCTTGAAAGCTTCTCAAAATTCTTATTTACTGTAGCCATCTCTAGATTCTCCTCGTCAAGGCACCAAGTGCATCCAATTTGTCAAGCTCAGCGTAGAGCTTTGCGCGGTTCTCTTCGTTCTCAAAGGTACACATAGGAAGGCGGAAGGACTCCTGACCCCAACCATAGCGGGCCATGGCAGTCTTGATGGGAATGGGGTTGGTCTCAAGAAAGCATGCCTTGAAGAACCCTGTAAGAGTGGCCTCCATAGCGCGGGCCCCCTTCATATCTCCACTCAGGGCAAGGGCCACCATATCAGAGATATACCTGGGGCAGAGGTTTGAGCCAACGCTGATGACCCCATCCCCCCCTGCTTCGATCAGATCGATGCAGAGGTTGTCATCACCACTGAGGACACGGAAATCTCCATGGGTCTGGGCAATGACAGCCTTCATCTGGGCGAGATCCCCACTGGCTTCCTTCACCCCACCGATGTTCGGACAGGCTTCGCTCAAGGCCTTAAGTGTAGAAGTCTCAATGTTCACCCCGGTACGGCCTTTGATGTTGTAGAGGATGCAAGGGAGGTCCACACTGTCGGCGATAGCCTTGAAGTGCAGATACAGCCCTTTTTGTGTTGGCTTGTTGTAGTAGGGATTCACCAGCAAGACAGCATCGGAGCCAACCTCCTGGGCATGACGGGAGAGGCGGATAGCCTCACTGGTGGCATTCGAGCCGGTTCCTGCAATGACGGGGACCCTGCCATTGGAAAACTGTACGGTGAGGGCGATGACCCTGTCATGCTCATCATGGCTGAGGGTCGGGCTCTCGCCTGTAGTCCCGCAAGGAACCAGGCCGGAAACCCCGCTCGCTATCTGAGTCTCGACGATCTGCTTCAGCATATCCTCATCTAAAAAATCTTTCTTGGTAAAAGGGGTCACCATTGCGGTAAACACTCCTCTGAAATTGATATCCTTCATTATATGCGCTCCTCTAAAAATACGTCTTCGAGCATGGCGTCCAGGGTGAAAAACCCCTTCCTGCCATCGGCTATCCACGAGGCAGCCTTCAGGGCACCGGTTGCAAAACCCTCTCGGGACCGTGCCCGATGGGTCAGCTCTATGGTGTCATCCGGACTGTCAAAAGTTACTGTATGGGTTCCAGGCACAGATCCTCCCCTGACCGATCCTACATGGATCTCGGTCTCCTCGCGCTTTCGGTGCAAGGTATCACTGTAGATAGAGCTCTTGTGTGGGGTGTTGTCCAACACCATCTGAGAGAGCATGACCGCTGTCCCTGAAGGGCTGTCCGCCTTCTGGGCATGATGCGTCTCCTGGATAAAGGGGTCGTAGAGACCGCTTTTGCCAAAGAGACGTGATGCATATTTGACTACCTGGAAAAAGAGGGCGACACCAAGGGAGAAGTTCCCACTGTAGATGATGGAACACTCTTGTTCATCAATAGCCGCCCTGACGCTCTCAAGCCTGTCATACCACCCGGTGGTCCCGATGACAGCGGGAATGCCCAGACGGGCATAGAGGACGATATTGTCCTCCACCACAGAGGGGTGGGTAAAATCAATTGCCACCGTGCAACCGTTGAGCGTAGATGCATCAAGGTGCGTATCAGTGACTTCAGGCAGCTGTGCAACCGGGTCGATAACAGCAACCACCTCATGGCCCTGGCCAAGGGCCTGACTGCGTATGAGCTTTCCCATCTTTCCATATCCGACTATAGCTACTTTCATGATGCCTCCAACATGAAGTAGCCTATCAGAAATGGGACAATGTTGTCCATAGTATAACAGAATGTTTTTATTGTAACATTATTGTTACGTTATCTCTTTTTCTTCGTATCTCTTTTCTTTCTCTCCGCACTCGCCTTCATGAAGTCTGCGAAGGTACCTCCGCCTGTCGGTGTCTCGTTGACCACAGCAGTAGGAGCATTTGTGTTACCCCATGGACGATCTTCACGATTGTTTGGCTCACGAGGACGATTGTCCCTCTGATAGGTGAGTTTGCTCGGACGCACCACCTCGATGACGGTCTCCCAAGTATAGTTTTTCTTTTCTGGGGCTGTAGTATGGTCATCAGGTAGAGAAAAACCCTGCATGGCACTCTTTTTGGGAAGGGCCTTCTTCACCACCAGTCTCTTCTTTGGAACGGCAGTGCCACCCTCCTTGGGTTTGGCCACAACCTTCACAACGACAGTGGCAACAGGTTCCTCTTCTTTAGGAGTCTCGAGGAATACTCGTTTCTTTATCTCCTTCTCCTCATAGGAGCAGGAGAGTCTTTGACAGATAAAGTGGTTCTGCCCTATCTCATCAATGACCTTCATCATCGGGCCCTTGCAGTGCGGACATACCTTTGACTCCTTGAACTTGGGTGCATAGGTCTCCCCACTGGAGATAACCTGCTTAACCAGGTCGCGGGTGCTAGCCTTTATATCCTCGATAAAGAGGGTGCTGTCCTCCTTACCCTCTGCAATACGTGAGAGCCTGCCCTCCCACTTGCCGGTCAGGTGGGCACTGCAGAGGAGGTCCGGGGCAAGACGCACCACCTCACGGCCCTTGGCAGTGGGAACCAGCTCCCTGGCCTGTCGGTCGACATAGTGGTTGTTGATAAGCTTTTCGATGATGTCTGCACGGGTGGCAGGGGTGCCAAGGCCATTGCCCAGCTGTTTCTTCAGCTTCGCATCCTCTACCAGGCGCCCTGCATGCTCCATTGCCGACAGCAGGGTTGCTTCCGTAAACCTCGAAGGTGCGGCAGTTGCCATGCGCCGGGTTTTCACCGAGCCGATCACTACAGGGCCGCCCTCTTTCAAGGAGAGCAAGGCTGCATTGAAGGGTTCATCATCCTCAAGCAGCGCTTCTGCACTGCGACGCCCGATGAGACGCGCAACATCACGCCAACCCTGCTGGATCGGGATGGTGAGACGGGTCTGGAAGCGTGATCCCTCCACCACGGAGACGAGGGTGGTGGTCTTGTAGAGGTAATCGGGGCTGAGGACTTCCAGGAACCTCATGACGATGAGTTCCCACAGGGCCCGCTCGTTCTTGGAAAGTTTTGTAAGGTCGACCTTCTGGTCGGTGGGGATGATGGCGTGATGGTCGGTGACCTGCAGGTCCTGGACAAAGCGCTGCTCGTCGATCCTATAGCCATCATGGACAAAACTGTTAGAAAGGGGGGCAAAGGGGGTAAGGCTGAGAGCGCGTAGTCTCTGAGGGATGGTTGCAACGATGTCACTGGTGATGTAGCGACTGTCTGTCCTCGGATAGGTCACAATCTTGTACTGCTCATAGAGCCGCTGCAGCGTATCCAAGGTCTCCTTTGCACTGAAGTTCAGGTTGTTGTTCGCATCACGCTGCAGTTCGGTAAGGTCGTATGCAAGGGGTGGCTGTTCGTTCCTCTCTACGGTTTCCAAGCTGGTGATGGTACCGCTCTTGCCGACCAAGGTTTCCTCCAGGTGCTTGGCTGTCTCTTCGCTCTTGATACGGATGGTATCCTCATCGGTGTAGTGGGAGGCGGAGAACGATCCGAAGTCAGCCTTCAGCGTCCAGTAGAACTGTCCGGCAAAGCTTTCGATCTCGTCCTCGCGAACTGTCATGAGAGCAAGTGTCGGGGTCTGTACCCTACCGGCCGAGAGTTTGGCATCATAGTGGCAGGTAAGGGCCCGCGTCACGTTCATGCCCACATACCAGTCGGCGGCGGCACGGCTTTCAGCGGCGCTGTAGAGATTCTCATAGAGTTTGGCATCCTTGAGGTTTGCAAAGCCTTCGGTGATGGCGCTGTCGGTCTGGCTGCTGATCCAAAGTCGCTTTGCCTCCCCCTCATACCCTGCCAACTTCATGATCCAGCGGGCTACAAGCTCGCCTTCACGCCCTGCATCAGTGGCTATGATGACACCATCGACGTCGGAACGGTTGAGCAGGGCCTTCACCACGATGAACTGGTCTTCGCTCTGGGGGATGACCTCTTGCTTGAGGGTATTGGGCAGCATCGGCAGGTCGCGCAAGGACCAACGCCGGAAGCGGTCGCTGTAGACTGCCGGTTGGGCAAGCTCCACCAGATGGCCCAAGGCCCAGGTAACGATATAGTCAGGCCCCTCGATGTACCCCTTATCGCGTTTCCAACAGTTCAGTACCCGTGCAAGCTCTCTAGCAACACTCGGCTTTTCAGCCAGGACAACTTTCTTCAATTTGCCTTCCTCCCGTGAAAACTATAGCGGGTTTGTCCGGTACTCGGCAAGGGAAACAAGGAGAAAGATAGGGAGAGGGCCGTAAGTACTTGCCATACTTAACAGTTGCTACTAACAATCATTTGACCTTTTCCCCTCTTTTCAGTATGCTCTTTTCTTGTAGGGAACAAACCAATCCTACACCACAACCAGAAATACTATTGGAGATACCATATGGCTTTTGATTTCATGCAGTTCTTTTCCCCTAGGACAAAACAAGACGAAACACCTGGTGAAAAGACCCTTGTCGTAAAGACACAGCGTTGTCCGCAGAACCACCGCTGTCCTTCAGTCTCTGCGTGTCCTGTAGGGGCCCTCTCCCAAGTAGGGTATGCGGCTCCTGTCATCGACTACGAAAAGTGTACTCTCTGTGGTAAATGCAGGCGTTACTGCATGCCCAGGGCCCTGGTGATGGAGAGAGCCTGAACATGGAAGCCACACCAACCAGAAGACAAGGTCTTATTCCAGGCCTTTTTTTGATCACCCTACTCTACTTCGCCCTAGGCTTTGTATCGATCCTCTTTGGATTGCTTGCCTTTCTCTGCATGGCTATCCCCTTTATCCTGCTGGCCAGGTACAAAAAGAAGGTATGGTGCTCGACCTACTGTCCAAGGGCCTCGCTGTTGATACAGAGTGGGACTAAAAAGAAAAAGGATACCAATAAGAAATTAAGGGCGATACCTCGTCAATTTTCCAACGGGACACTGAAAAAAGCGATGCTGTGGTACTTCGGGCTCAACTTGCTTTTCATCACAGGCTCGACCATCCAGGTAGCCATGAGCAACATGCCAAGCATGGAGTACATACGGCTGTTCATCGCCATCCCGCTTGTATCTCTTCCGCAGCTCATCCCAGTAGAGGCTCCATCGGCCTTGTTGCATCTCTCCTATCGCCTCTACTCGATGATGCTCAGTTCGACAATCTTGGGTCTAGTGCTGTCAAGGCTGTACAGGCCAAGGCTCTGGTGTGCGATCTGTCCGGTGGGAACGGTTTCAAACGAGTTGCTCAGTCGCACCCATTAGGAGTATGACAGAACAATGCCTTTGCTCTGATCGGTGTTGTGGGATTCGGAAAAAAAGAACTGGCTCAGGATTGACATCCTGACAACGAAGGCCCATACCATATATACATATAAAACTAAAATACAAGGAAAACAGTATGAAGAATCTTTTGATAATTGGCGGAGTTGCAGCAGGAGCTACTGCAGCAGCGAGAGCACGACGCATAGACAATGATGTGAACATAACGCTGCTTGAAGCAGGCTCAGATGTCTCTTTCGCAAACTGTGGGTTACCTTACTACATAGGCGGCGACATTGAGTACAGGTCATCGCTTATCCTAGCCAGTCAGGAAACCTTTGATGAACAGTACCGGGTGAAGGTGCATACACATACCCATGCGGTGAAAATCGACCGTGCACAAAAAACAGTACTGACACAGAACACCAAGACAGGGGAAGAAATCACATTTCCCTATGACGCTCTCATCCTAGCCCAAGGGGGTAAACCTGTTGTTCCACCGCTTCCTGGTGTTGATAAAAGCCATGTCTTCCAACTGTGGACGTTAGAGGATATGGATAAGATTGATTCGTATATCCGTGACAATGAACCACAGACCGCTGTAGTGGTAGGTGGAGGTTTTATCGGCCTTGAAATGGTTGAGGCACTGACAAAACGAGGCATCAAGGTCACGCTTGTCGAGATGGCGGCCCAAGTCATGCCCTCCATGGAGGGTGAGTTTGCCGGTTTCCTTACCAAAGAGCTGCTGGACTACGGGGTAACCCTCAAGCTCGGCAAATCGGTTAAGGGCATTGAAGCGACCAAAGTGCTCCTCAATGATGGGTCAAAAGTAGATGCTGATTTTGTCTTGCTCTCTGTGGGAGTAAAGCCAACGTTACAGTTGGCTGTCGATGCAGGCCTTGAGATGGGTAAGGTTGGTGGGTTGAAAGTAAGCGGTGAGATGCGAACAAGCGACCCTTCGATCTATGCAGCGGGCGATATGGTGGAGATAGTTCACAACGTACTTGGCAAGACGCTGAGGATGCCCTTGGCCGGACCCGCAAACCGACAAGGTCGAATCGTTGCAGAGAACGCCCTCGGTGGTTCAAAAAAGTACAACGGCTCAATGGGCACTTCCATTGTAAAGGTCTTTGGTGCTGTAGCCGGCTCTACCGGCATGAGCCTGAAGATAGCAAGGGATGCTGGCTTTGATGCTGATGCCATAGTGGTTCACAAAGCCAGCCATACTTCATATTACCCTGGATCTCAAAAAGTGAGCCTCATGCTTATTTATGAACGGGCAAGTGGAAAGATCTTAGGAGCACAAAGCGCCGGGTATGTAGGCATAGACAAGCGCCTGGACGTGTTGGCAACTGCAATAGCAGGGAAGCTGACTATCGCTGACCTTGAGGAACTTGATTTTGCCTATGCACCACCGTTTGACAGTCCAAATGGACCTGTCAATATGGCAGGCTTCACCGCCAGTAACCAGAAGAGTGGATTCAGTCCCTCCATTCTGGTACAGGACATAGAGAAGTTTGCTCTTGAAAAACAACCCATCGTCTTGGATTTGCGCGACCCCATCAGTTTCTCAAAGGCAAATCTGTATGGCAGCAACAACCTCAGCCAGAATGAGATCAGAGAGGGCATTGCAGAGATTCCAAAGGACCACCCTATCCTACTGATCAGCGATGACGGACAAAAAGGACACGTTGCACTGCGTATGCTCAAAGGGGCAGGGTTTGAAGAGGTCCATAATGTAAGTGGGGGGTATATCTCCCTCGAGCGATATGCACGGGCCATAGGGTACAAACACCTGTCAGTAGGACTTTTCCCTGTGGTGAAAAAATCCCTTGAGGATCTTGAAGCCAAAGGGGGGATAGGATCATCTGAGGAGCAGGAAGAGGCACAAGTGGGTGCCATTCCCAGCAGTGGGCCTATCATACTCGATGTGCGCACTCCCATGGAGTTTGCGATGGGAGCCCATCAAAGCGCCATTAATGTTGACCTTGACGGACTTGCACAATGGTCTGAAGCACTTGAGGACAAAAGCCGTGAGATCATCCTCTACTGTGCTTCTGGAGCTCGTTCCAGTTATGGGGTGCGTGTTCTCAATAAACTGGGATTTAGCAATGTCCATAACGGTGGAAGCCTCCATAGCATGATGTCTTCAGGTTTCTAAGCGCAAGAGGAATTCCAAAGGGCGGCAATATTGCCGCCCTTTCCTTCAGACTGAATATATCTGTCTTAACCAAGTCTGTTTCCGGGAAGACCATGTTGCAGGAAAGCCAAAGTCTCACATAAACCCATGCTCTGATCATACCTAATTTTACATCCCATTCCTTTACAGTTCTAACCCCTGTGTACCCCTGCTGGGTTCAAGGGCCCCCCCCCATGTTGTAGGAAGGTCAAAATCGGAATATCATAAGGGTATTTCACAAACAATCAGGTACAAAAGAACATATGGATACATTATACGATAAGGATTCTCTTGAACTCATGCACATTGCCGACAGAACTTCTGATATGAGTATCAATCGCATTCAGGAGATCAATAACTTTGCGCTTAACGGGAACTACAAACGCATCGGAATTGCACATTGCATCACCTTTTCATCCGAAGCCCACATAATCGAACAATTCCTATCCAAAAACTTTACCGTGTTTACGGTTGACTGCAAGTATGGACGCCTTCGCAAGCAGGACCTGTTCGGAGTTCATAGCGGGCGCATCTTGTGCAACCCTGCAGGGCAGGCACAGTATCTGAATGAAAACAATACTGACCTGAATATTTCCCTTGGCTTATGTGTGGGGCATGACATGATTTTCAGTAAGAAATCATCAGCTCCTGTTACCAGTCTGTTCTGCAAGGATTTCACCAATAACAACAACCCTGCCAAAGCGGTATCTGATATCAGACGTTCTTTATAGGCATTTGAGGTGTAAGGCTCTTTACTCTATACATCCTAGCAACAAAGGTCTTTGTAAAACCAATCTTTTGCAAATCACCCACAAATAAAGGAAGGTTTTCCATGAGAACTATTGATCTACACACGCACACAACGGCTTCAGACGGGAGTTTTTCTCCCGTGGAACTTGTCGACTATGCTGTTGAAAGGGAAATGGCAGCTGTTGCCATCACCGATCATGATACGATGGCCGGCATACAGGAGGCCATAGACCATATTCGTGATCTAAAACTCCCTCTGGAGCTTATACCAGGCATTGAGGTCTCTACAACGCATCGTTCTGCTCCATATGGACTCCATATCCTAGGATATTTTGTGGATAAGGACATGGTAAGTCTCCTAACCAATTTCCAGCATGATATCCGACAGTGTTCAAGCGATCCTAGTGATGCCATAGAGATTATCACCAAATACGGTGGTGTTCCCGTATTGGCACATCCAAAGGATTATTTCCTGTCTATGAGGGGTTTGGATGATCTTGTGGGAGAACTCATCTCATATGGACTGCAAGGACTAGAGTGCATATACACGACCCATTCTTCAGCAGAAACAGAACAGTTCAAGCAAATTGCTCGCAAGCACGACTTGCTCATTACAGGCGGAACAGACTTCCATGGGTTGGGAAAACCCGATGTAGATTTGGGAAGCGGTTTTGGGCATCTGGTAATACCCTATGACTGTGTAAGTAATCTCAAAAAAGTAGCTGGTGCAAAAGGTTGAGAAACAGTGGTCGTTCCCAAGGGTGATACTGCTTACAGCGCATGTACTATCAAACTGGGAGTTTTATGTGAGGGAAAGGTATTTTTTCCGGGTTGGAAAACTCGGAGCTATTCTTGAGTTATTGGGCAGCCCAATAGACGAATGCACTCAAAAAAGAAAGGTACTTATTTGAGTGCATTCATTATTTGCAATGGGTATCTTTACCCTCGTCTATGACTTATTCTGCCCCAGCAATATTACTATCAAACCCGCAATAATCGGAGATGTTATGAATGAAAGCAACAGGTACCCTATATATGACCTGTTACGATTTTTCGCAGCATTAGCAACCAAAAAACTCAAACCAATCCAGACTATAGCTCCAATAATATACATACAATTTCTCCTTCTTAAAATTGAGGTCAAGCTCCATCGGCATGGTTACATTGCAATAAACCCGATAAAACTTGTACTTCATATATGATTGTAAAATGATATAGTTGTTGTAGTCAAGCAATAAATATTGATAAATCATAAGAAAAATCACAGTTCCTCAGTCAGCCTTGTCTGGATATGAGCCCAGACCTTTTTCGTAAAACTCTCGGTTTTGATGCTCTATCAGGTCATTTATATCCAATATTTCATCAGGGAAATCGCACCAAGGGTATCTGTACAAACCTCGCTCTTTTCACTATGTTTGTCCTATTCATGGAGGCCTTCCTTACTTTGACTGCAGGGTAAGGTTGTTGAAGTCATCCCACTATCCCATAGAAAAGAGATAAGGATGTTAGAATGGAACAACCAACAAACAGATGGACAGCGTACCTGGTCAAAGTCTTGAACGGCATGGCTCAAGGTCTTTTTGCGAGCCTGATCATTGGCCTGATCATCAAGCAGGTAGGGCTCTACCTGGATTGGGCTATACTCATGCAAATCGGACAAATCGCCCAGTTCCTGATGGGACCGGCCATTGGAGTCGGCGTCGCCCTTTCGGTGGGAGCTTCTCCTCTTGCGGTCTTTGCCTCGGCAGTAGTCGGAGCTGTCGGAGCCGGTACCTTTGTCTTTGATGACGCCCTACTTTCCCGTGTAATCATAGGAGAGCCGGTAGGAGCCCTATTGGCCGCCCTGGTCGGTGCCGAAGTGGGAAAGAGGATAGCTGGCAAAACAAAAGTCGATATACTTCTCATCCCACTCTTTGTCATACTGTCGGGCTCCCTCACAGGGTTCTTTCTCTCGCCGATGGTCGCCGCTTTTATGAATGCCATAGGATCATTGATCAACCATCTCACCACGCTCTACCCTATTCCAATGGGAATTATGGTTTCTGTCGTTGTCGGGATGGTACTCACCCTTCCCATAAGCAGTGCAGCCATTTGCATCTCGTTGGGCATCAGCGGACTCGCAGCGGGAGCTGCCACTGTCGGCTGTTGTGCCCAGATGATAGGGTTTGCCTGCTCTGGATATAAAGAGAACAAGATTGGAGGTCTTATCAGCCAAGGATTGGGGACATCCATGATTCAGATGCCGAATATTGTAAAGAATTGGCGTATTTGGATTCCCCCAACACTTACTGCTGGAATTCTCGGTCCCTTTGCAACCACCATCTTTCAGATGCAGAACAATGCCCCGGGTTCCGGGATGGGAACGAGTGGACTTGTCGGACAAATCAATACTCTCGCTGTCATGGGGGTTGGGTCCTGGTGGAAGATAGGCTTGCTTCACTTCTTGCTGCCTGCAATCCTCTCTGTTGTGATATCACAATTCATGAGGAAAAAAGGGTGGATCCGAGAGGGTGACTACCTGTTGTAGTAATTCAATAGCCTATACCTTTTGCTTGAACCATATGATAAGGCCCTCCACCAGAGAGGGCCCTAGGCTACTGGGAAGGATTACTCTCCTTCCTGATTTGCCAGCAAATATATAGTACTCCTCAAAGTAAGTTCTGTAAATTATTTGGTTATAATAAAAGGGTTTAGTCTTTCATTATACAAACCTATGACGCACATGTTTGCTGTAGTATACTTAAGATTGATCAATTTTATACATTTCGTGTCAACCTTTTTCGACACCTGTATATGTGTAGAGTATTTTCCTGGATTTCTCTCTATCTTCTTTCTATTTGTTCTCTTATTCATTGCCTTTTAGAGTCATTTATATTCTCATGGTACAAGTACTTCTTCTTTCTTGACTTGATAGGATAGTGAGTATATAGTCAGAAGCAACGAAAACGTATTAAGGAGTCAAGAGTATGGCTTACAAAATCACGGACGCATGTGTTGCATGTGGAACTTGCTTACCAGAGTGCCCTACGGACGCTATCTCAGAAGGCGACATCTATGTAATTGATGCGGATCTTTGCATCGATTGCGGCACCTGTGCCGATGTCTGCCCAACCGCAGCTATCTTCCAGGAGTAAGAGAACCACTTTGGGTTAAGAGGCAGCAAATATAGCTGTCTCTTTTTTTTCTCTCCTAATAAGGAATCATCTCATGCACACCGACCTACCCACACTGGGCGCCCCTATCATGATAGTGGGGATGCTCGCAGGATTTTTCCTCTGTTTCTATGGCAATGTAGCTAAAAAATACCTCGTTCCCCTACGTAGCGTACTCTCGGGTTCCGTGGTCAGCCTTGCCCTAGTCTTTCTGCTCATGCAGAAAGAGGCCCTCATCGTAGCCTTCCAAGCAAAATCTTCCATCCAGATACTGCAGGATATGCTCATTGGAGGGGAACACTACCTCTTCAGCATCATAGCCTTGGCCAGTATTGCCCTTGGCGGCCTGTTGCTTTTTGCACTCTCCAGGAAATCTGGGGTGTTTGCAGAGAAGACAGTCGCCCTCTTTACAGCCATCAGCATGGCCCTGTTCATTTTCTTGCTGTTACTGGGATGGTTACCCCTTACCCTGAACCTTGTGGTATCAGGGATCTTGCTGATCTTCATCATCATCTTCTGCATGCGCGACTTCGCCACCTACATAGCCTTTGAAAACTCTATAGGAGGTGCGTTGCTTATCAGCTATCTGTTTGCACGGTTCTGGCATCTGAATTTCTGGATCTTCCTCTTCTGGGTAGTGTTACTCTCTATTATAGGAATCTTCAGCCAACTACGCAGTCTGAAAAAACAGCAGGAAAAGAGCGAGCAAACCGATGCATGATGACTCACTCCTCTCTGGGACAGAACTCTCGGTAACAGATCTTACCACCCTCATCAAGCGAACCCTTGAAGAGGGTTTCTACGGCCTATGCGTCAGCGGAGAAGTGTCAAACTTTCGCCCTGCCTCCAGCGGGCACTGGTTCTTCACCCTCAAGGACAGCAAATCCGCCCTTTCAGCCATCATGTTCAAAAGCAGTGCCTGGAGGGTAAACTTCAAGCCCCAGGAAGGCGACAAGGTGGTCGTCACAGGCTCTCTGGATGTCTATGCAGCGAGGGGTACCTACCAGCTGAAATGTGACACCATGGAAAAAAGCGGCACCGGTGATATTCTAGCCCTGCTGGAAAAGCGCAAGCGCGAGTATGATGCACTTGGATATTTCGCCCCTGAGCGCAAGAAAAAAATCCCTGTCAAACCCAAGCGCGTAGGAGTCGTCACCAGCGCAACAAGCGCTGCCTTGCAGGACATCCTACAAATTTTAGGGCGACGCGCCCCATCCTTGGACATACTCATCCTTCCTGCCACTGTGCAGGGAAACACAGCAGCTCAGACTATTGCCAATAGGATCAGACAAGCTAACCTGCTGTTGCTATGCGATGTGCTCATTGTAGGACGTGGAGGGGGCTCCTTGGAAGACCTGTTGCCCTTCAGTGAGGATGCGGTCATCCAGGCTATTTACGAATCTGAGATCCCTGTCATCAGCTCTGTAGGTCATGAGATAGACTGGGCCCTCTCTGACTTTGTCGCAGACCTGCGTGCCCCCACCCCCTCAGCCGCAGCTGAGCTGGTAAGCCAGGGCATCCTGGATCTGCGTCAGAGCGTGGAGAGTACCAGAGCCGCCATACATAAGGGTATGCTGCACCGGTTGCAACTGCTCGAGCATCGCATTCCAAGCACAGATGCAATGCAAAGAAGCATAAAGCACCTCCTTGAGAAGCGTGAATACCTCTTGGCTAATGCCGCTCAGAATATGAGCCAAGCCTATAAGGACAAACTTGAAAAAAGTACACAGAGGGTAGTTCTGGCAACCAGAGAGTTGCAAGCCCTCTCTCCCCTTGCTATACTGGCGCGAGGCTACACACTCGTCTTTGATTCACAGGGAAAAGCCCTCCATAATCGAGAAGAAGCCAAGGTTGGAGACCATATCAAACTGACATTCATCGACGGAAGCCGAAAGGCCCTCATAGAGGAGTAATCATGAGTTTTGAAACAGATGTATCCAGGATTGAGGAGATTGCCCAGAAGCTGAACGCTTCGGATACAAGCCTCGAAGATAGCCTTGCCTTGTTCGAAGAGGGAATGCTCCTTTCCAAGAAGTTGGAAAAGACACTATCAGAAGCCAAAAGCCGGGTTGAGATAGTGTTGGGAGACGAAGTGGACAACGCCGAAATATCCCCATTCTAAGAAAGGCTCAACCATGGCAGAAAAAAAGAAGATCATATTCCTCATCCAGTGCGAAGACCGCAAGGGAATACTGGCGGCAACCACCAACTGGTTCTATACCAAAGGGTATAACATCCTTCATTGTCAGCAACACACTGACAATATCGAGGAGCGGTACTTCATGCGTATCGAACTGGATATGCAGGACCTGAAAACAACAAGAAAAGAAATGGAAGAGGAGTTTGCCCTCTTCGCATCAGAGTACAAACTCAGTTGGGAATGCCATTACAGCGACTATATGGCACGGGTGGCCATCATGGTAAGCAAGACCAGCCACTGTCTCTATGACCTGATAACCCGTAAGGATGAAGGTGAACTGAAGTGTGAAGTCTCCCTGATCATCAGCAACCACCCCGACCTTGAGATGGTCGCCAACCAGTTCAGGATTCCCTTCTACTATCTTCCCATAACCAAAGAGACCAAACAGGCTCAGGAGGAGAAGGTCCTCTCCTTGCTCAAACGCTTTGACATCGACCTGGTTGTCCTTGCCAGGTACATGCAGATACTCACACCCGAGTTCACCCATGCATGGAAAGGCAAGATCATAAACATCCATCACGGCTTCTTGCCCGCTTTCCAGGGGGCAAACCCCTACCGTAGGGCGTATGAGCGTGGAGTGAAGATGATCGGGGCGACTGCCCACTATGCCAGTGAGGACCTCGACCAAGGCCCCATCATCGAGCAGGATGTGGTGAGGGTAAACCATGAGCTCTCCCCCGATGGGCTACGGGATGTGGGCAAGGATGTGGAGCGCAGGGTGCTTTCAAGGGCAGTACAAGCACATTTGGAGAGCAGGATCATCATCTGGAACAACAGGACCATAACCTTCAACATGGAACGCTAGCAAGCTCTCTCACTTTCTCTTTACCTAGGGAGAGAGAGAATTAGAGAGCATTTGAGAAAGGGATGGAGCGGGAAAATCCAGCAAAAAGGCGATGAGGAGTATAATCCCCATCGCCTTTTTAGTAGCGTATCCTACGATATTGTTTCAGAAAAGAGTTCTACGCATTCCCCAAAGTTCGTCATTAAAGCAAGGATCGAGAAATACCCGAATAGAAATCCTCATTCTGCAAACACCTCATCCTGAAGGGCGTCATAACCCTCCTCTCCTGTACGTACCTTGATCACATTCTCCACAGCATAGACAAAGATTTTGCCATCACCGATATGACCAGTATACAAAGCTTTCTTGGTCGCCTCGATGACAGTCCGTACCGGCACTTTGCTGACTACAGTCTCAACCTGCATCTTCGGGAGAAGGTTCATCTCCATTGGAATACCACGATAGTATTCGCTACGACCTTTCTGCATCCCACATCCCATCACCTGTGTGACGGTGATGCCACTAACCCCTATATCGTTGAGCGCCGTCTTCAAGTCATTGAACTTGCTCTGACGGCTCACGATAACCACCTTGGTCATCTTTGCCGTAGCATGGGAAGAGACTGTAGCAGAAGGTGCCACATGTACAGGTATTGCTTCATCGATTGGGGCAGGGTTTCCAAGCACTGAAGGGACAACGCCGCCACCAAAAGAAGGCATGAAATCAGCATAACAAGAAGTCAGTCCATGTTCCTCAATATCGAGACCGGCAATTTCCTCTGAAGAGCTGACCCTTAGACCAATCGTCTTGTTAATTACAAAGAATACCAGGCTCATAGTGACCAAAACCCACAGGATGACCGAGCCAACCCCAATAGCTTGTATCGCCAACAGGTCAAAGCCACCACCATAGAACAGGCCGCCATCGAGAGCGAACAATCCAACCAGAAGGGTCCCTAGGGCACCACAGACTCCATGGACCGAGATGGCACCAACAGGGTCATCAATCTTTGCAACTTTCTCAAAGAATTCAACAGAAAAAACAATTACTATGCCGCTGATGATGCCGATAATAGCTGCCCCGACCGTCGATACCGCATCACAACCTGCTGTTATTCCAACAAGACCTGCCAGAGCTCCGTTGAGGGTCATCGAGACATCAGGCTTCTTATATCGGACCCAGGTGATGATCATTGTGGCAGTTGCTGCACAAGCTGCTGCCAAGTTAGTAGTCACAAAAATGTTTGAAACAGCGAGCAGCGTATCATCTCCTGTCATGGATACGGTCGATCCACCGTTGAAACCGAACCAACAAAACCAGAGGATAAACACTCCCAAGGCACCCAACGTAAGGCTATGACCGGGAATTGCTTTTGCCTTGCCGTCTTCGGAATACTTTCCGATTCTTGGCCCAAGTATCTTAGCACCTATGAAGGCAGCGACACCACCAACCATATGGACTGCTGTAGAACCTGCAAAATCGTGGAAACCAAGAGTGCTGAGCCATCCACCACCCCATATCCAGTGGCCACTGATCGGATACACCACTGCACTGATGATCACCGAGTACAAGCAGTAGGACAGGAACTTAGTCCGCTCTGCCATTGCCCCACTTACGATCGTAGCAGCCGTTGCACAAAACACAGTCTGAAAAATGAGAAAGGCTAATGTAGGAAAGGAAGAGCTATAATCGCGCTGCACAAAAAAATCAGGAACTCCGATAAGGCTCAGGCTCTCCCCATTTGCCGTCAAGCCAAACATGAGACCAAAACCAAGCACCCAAAATGCAATGCTGCCAAGGCTGAAATCCATGAGGTTCTTCATGATGATATTGCCAGCATTCTTTGCTCGGGTAAAGCCTGTCTCTACCATTGCGAAACCAGCCTGCATAAAGAAGACCAGGACAGCTCCGAGCAATACCCACAGTGTGTCCACAGATGAATACATACTTCTCCCTCCCACGTGAGAAAATACTAAAGGCGTGCGCTGGATAAAATCCAACGCACGCCTTTGTGCGGCAGGCCTAACAGGCCTGAAAACAAGAAAGGCGATGCGGAATTTATTCCACATCGCCTTTGATATATGCATATTTATACAGAAATTCACCAGGATTTGTCAACCACCAACAGAAAAAATTGTAAAAAACTTACATCCTGTCTCAAAAATCGAAGTTCAACCCTTTGAGTTCGGGATGGAGGAATATCCCGTCTTTTCTGACCAGGACCCCATCGAAGTAGATCTCTCCCCCACCATATTCAGGGCGCTGGATCTGCACCAGGTCCCAGTGTACTGAAGAGCGGTTGCCATTGTCGCAATCCTCATAGGCATTGCCTGGGGTAAAGTGGATGGAACCTGCTATCTTCTCATCAAAGAGGGTGTTGTCCATAGGATGGAGCACCCCTGGGTTGCATCCAAGGGCAAACTCCCCTATGTACCGGGCGCCTTCATCCACATCGAGGATTTCGTTTATCAGGGCGTTGTCGTCACTGTATGCCTCGACAATCTTGCCGTCCTTGAATACAAAGCGGATGTCCTTGAACTGATGCCCATGGTAGGTGCTGTCACAGTTGTACGTTATGCTCCCGTTGACAGAGTCCTTGACGGGACAGGAGTAAATCTCCCCATCAGGGATATTCATCTTCCCTGCACAGGGGATGAACCCCATCCCCTTGATGGAAAACTGCAGGTCTGTGCCCGGTGCCTTGATATGGACATTGTCCACGGTGTCCAGGTACTTCTTGGCGATGTCCATCGCCTCTGCCATCTTCTTGTAGTCAACCTCTGTACAAACCTGATAGAAGAAGTCCTCAAACTCGAGGGTCCCCTTGTTTGCCTGCATCGCCATGATCTCAGTAGGATAACGAAGGACCACCCACCTCGTATGGGGAAGACGGGTCTTCATATGCACCGGCGTATTGTACAACTTGCCATAGAGATTGGATTTCTCAGGAATGGAAGAGAGCTCCCTGACGTTTGCTATGCCGCGGATGCCGATAAAAGCATCGACTTGCTGCATGCGGTAGGTATCGACATCGGCCCATTTCTCTAGAGAAGCTTCACTCGCACTCTGGACCATGGCCCTTTCCAGCCTCTGGTTCCAGACATTTACCAGGGGATAGGCCCCGGCTTCATAGACGGCTTCTATGAGAGCCTCTGTCATGGATGTCGGGATGTCCACTGCGTTGATCAAGCAGGACTCCCCCTTCTTTAGGGCTACCGAATATTCTACCAGAAGCTTTGCAAGCTTCTGTTCTCTCTGATCTGCCATATGCTGACTCCTTATATTTTTTATATATTATGCATCTATCCGGATCTCCAGCTGCTGTTGTGTCACTGGATGCAAAAGCTGGACTGCTACGCAACGCAATCCAAGGTTTGGCTGCTCTTTGCCCTGATAGAACGTATCGCCATCGAGTGGCCAGCCACTCCATGCAAGATGGGCTCTCACCTGGTGATGGAAGCCCGAGGAGAGTCTGCAGGTAAACTGTTTGGCCCCATTGTCCAAATCTCCGCTATAGCAAACCTTGGTCAGGTACCAAATTCCGGTTGTCTTGTCCAAGAGATGCTTCGGACTCGCCGCTAGGACCGGCCTAACTTCCCTATGATGCTCCCCGAACCTGCGAAAGAGGCTTCCTATGAAGACCTCCTTGCCTTTGCTTGCATAGGGATCCTCATACGGATAAGGGGGGAACCCAGCAATAAAGTCAGGCATATAGGAACTGCTCTGAGCCCTATACTCCTTCCAAAACAGGTCAGCCTTCTGGATGGTACGTAAAAAGGCGTACGCTTCTTTTGTCCGGGCAACCACAACCAGACCACTGGTAGCGGTATCAAGACGGTGAAGCACCCCCCCTTCCCAGGTATTCTTCCCCGATATCTCAAGGACCTCGGGATAGTGCTCACTTATAAGGGAGAGCAAGGTCTGCTTATCACTCGGATCGTCCTTCAAAGGGACCGTCGGCAAGGTTGCCTGCTTGTCCACCACAAGAAAAGAGGGATCCTCATGGACCACCTGCAACTTCAAAACATCTTTCATATAGAGTAATGATACCAAAAAAACCGTGGGGAAGCACTATAATTAGGAAGTTATTTTAGATATCCCACCGTAAGGGCATACCTCAATTCCAGAATATTTCCCTACAAGCTGTCGATAAGAATACTTTGCAATAAGCGCTTGGTCATGTATACTTGGCCTATGCAAGAGATTCCCATCAACACAGACACTTCCCCCAATGTCATCTTGGAGCTGATATACCGCCTCAAGGTGAAGGACGTCATGACCACCGACGTGATTACCGCCACCAAGGAGACTTCCCTCAGGGAGATCCAATACATCATGCGTGAAAAGCAGGTCACAGGCCTTCCCATCGTGATGGGAAAAAGGCTGGTCGGCATTGTCAGCATGGATGACATCATCCAGGCTCTGGACAAGGGCTATATCACTGAGAAGGCCCAGGACCATATGACGCGCAATCTCATTGTGCTGGAGGACGACATGCCTGTCTCTTTCGCCATCAACTACTTTGACAGGTTCTCCTACCACCGTTTCCCGGTGCTGAACAAGCACAAGGAGCTGGTGGGCATGATCACAAACCGTGATATCACCAGCACGCTGCTGGTGGAGATAAACCGGGAGATCGAGGAGTTGGAGAGGCGTACCAGCACCTCGAGCATGAGCGATGAGATGCATGGGGAGATCCACACCTACTCGATCATGAAGAATGACTTTGAGAATGCCGGCTTTGCCAGCACAGAGATAAAGAAACGGCTGAAAAAGGCAGGAGTCCCTCCGCAAATCATCCGTAGGGCGTCCATAGCCAGCTATGAGCTGGAGATGAACCTGGTTGTCCACTCTGATGGGGGGGAACTCATCGCAGAATACACACCTGACAGCTTGCAGATAACAGCCAGGGACAACGGACCTGGCATTTCCAATGTCGAGGACGCGATGACAGCCGGCTGGTCCACAGCCAGCGAATGGATCAGGAGCTTGGGCTTTGGTGCCGGTATGGGACTGCCCAACGTAAAGTCGGTTGCCGATGAGTTTGAGATAGAGAGCGATTTCAATGGTACGAGCGTAGTGTGCAGCATCAAACTGCGTAGCGATGAGGAGAAATAACATGCAAGTAAAGGATTTGGCCACCTTGGAGGGTTTTGTAACCCAGACAATGGAGAATGGCGAAGAAGGCATCAACGATGCCTATGCAGGAGACCTCTTGAGCGATGTCATGGGCAACGCACCATCAGAGAGTGTGCTCATCACCATCCAGGCCCATAAGAACACCGTGGCTGTAGCCTCCCTTGCCAATATTCAGGCAATAGTCATCTGCAACAAACGATCTACCCCTCCTGACATGCTGCAGGCTGCCAAGGAAGAGAGTGTGGCCGTCTTCACGTTCGAAGGCACACAGTTTCAAGCAAGCTGCAAGATAGCCTGTCTCCTGGGAAAGGTTGATGCTTGTAAAGGTTGACCTGCATAACCACTCCTGTCTCTCCCCTTGCGGAAGTGACGACCTCACCCCTGCCCTACTCGCCGTGGAGGCTATGGAGCAGGGCATCGGGATCCTCGCCCTCTCGGACCACAACAGTTCGCGCAACCTGCCCACCTTCAAGGAGGCATGCGAACTCTGTTCGATCATGGCCCTATTCGGCATTGAGGTGACCACCGTAGAAGAGGTGCACGTCCTGACCCTGTTTGAAAAGCTTGAGGATGCGATGCAGTTCGGCTCCTTCATCGAATACCTCTTGCCCCCCATCAAGAACGACCCTCGTCTCTTTGGCAACCAGCTGGTCGTGAACCTGGAGGGCGAAGTTGTGGATACGTTGGAGAAGCTGCTCATCAGCACCAGCGGCATCAGTTTCGGCGATGTCATCGAAGAGGCCCTCAGCCGTGACGCCCTGGTCATCCCAGCCCATATCGACCGATTCGCCAACAGCGCGCTCGCCAACCTGGGCTTCTTGCCCAACCTTCCTTACTCCGCCCTTGAAGCCATTCACCTTCCTGTCGTTGCAGAGACCTACAACAAGACAATCCTCACCGCAAGCGATGCGCATAGACTTGAAGAGGTGGGCAGACGCTCATGTTATCTCGAAATGGAAGAGCTATCCTTCGAAGCACTCAAAGTGGCATTGGATCGCGGTTTGGTAACGTATAGGGCATAACTTCACCCTACTTATACTAAGAAAGATCTGCGTCATATCTACAAAACAACATCTTATTGTCCTATTTCATGGGAACAACGTATCCAAACCAACAGCAATCATACACCCTCTTTTTACTGATTCATATGCAGTTTTTCTCTGTCATAAGCAACTATATCAAGACAGTTTTTATAGCCTATTACATAGTAAAATACGTGACATGTACTATAGTTTCCTTACATACGCCCTCACATGTACCAATATTAACTGATTATATAATAATACCTTACTTCCATTTTTTCATTGACTACTTCTTGCATATACCCCATTATGCACTGGCAAGAAAGAGCTACAAGCGAGGGTGATATTAATGCGTTAGCAAAAACAATACTGGTAAGCATCCTTGTAGCCTTAGTGACTTCTTGCCTATGGGCCGCAACGGTGAATGAAATATCCGTCATCAGACTTACTGCCCACATTCCAGAAAACACCACATTCACTAGGTACAATGATGGTTTCATCATGAGATCCAACAGCAACAACTTCTCCTACTCGATGCAGCAGGTTGCAAGGACACAGATGGTATTTGTTATGGCTCTGTAAACGATCTTATAAGCGGGTGCTGACAGTCAAACTAGTGATCAGGGCATTTGGCAAAAGGCTTCCTCCTTCACGATCCATACCAGGGCATCCCGTACCTTGGCATTTTGCGCATCAATGCTATCTGAAGAGTTCCCGCACTTTCTTTACACTCGAAACGATAACTTCTCCCAACTTATACAGCAGAGCCTGCGTCATACCAGCTATGCAAAAAGCTTGGTGACTCCTGTCACTCCATAACTTCGTCCAAACCCAAAAAAACAAAAAACCCCTAACAACACGCTCAAAAGGCTTTTTCTCCCTGTCATAGGTGTCATCTAGAGTAACTTATACAGCAACTTCTCACATGTATAACGATGTGATATGTTATAAGTTATTCTAAACTTCTTCTAACATGTGACATTCTGTAAGTTTCTACAATATAAGGAATTACTTTAAATTAACCTTGACTACCTCTTACATATACATCATCATATACATGTAAGAAGATCAAACAAGGAGAGCAGAGATGAAGAAGTTAGCAAAAACAGTTCTAGTAACCATCCTGCTGGCCATAGTTGCCACTTCCTTGTTTGCAGCAAGCGGAGGCCAGACGGCAGTAATCAGGCTGACAGCCTATGTACCAGAAAGAACCACCTTCAATACATTCGATGATGAATTCATCGTTGCTTCCAATGCCAACAACTTCTCCTACTCAGTGCAGCAATGGGCTGGAACAAAAATGCTGTTTGTAATGGCAAACTAAAAAAGAAATAAGCGAGTCCGGACAGGCAAGCTTGCAATATGTGGAGTCAGTGCATTTGGGAAAAAGCACTGGCTCTTCTTTTTGCCTTGTCCATACGATGTATATCCCTACCAAGCTGTAAGAATCGGCACATGCAGGCGCCCCTACCAATAGAGCATATACCAACAGGAAGATACGTTGGTGCTTTTCGCTAGGATCATCGTAGCATTTTCTGAAAGTACCTCTTCACGATCCTATGCACTGAAGATGGATTTACCAAGTGTGGTTGCATAAACATAAGGAAAATCCTTTCATTGCCATTGGAACTATAGAGAATGGCATTTTACGTCCTCAGGGATAATGCCATCTCCCTCACTGCAGTGCTCAAGGTACCCTGGAGCCTTGCAGCTTTGCTGGCGGACATTGCCAGTTCCAAGAAAAGATGCTTTGACTATCACCTTGATTTGTAGAAAAGAACTGCCTACCGATACGAATATGATAAAGCGGACCATACTGGTGATCAGGGCAAATGGACTTCGACTCTCCTTCCTTCTGCATTCCTTCCCGATTCATACGAAGCTATTCCGCACCTTGGTATTATCGGACACCAATGCTACCTGAAGAGTTTCCCAACCATTTCTTTTACTCGGAAAAATAACTTCTCCCAACTTATACAGCAGAGCCTACGTCACATCAGCCATCCAAAAAGCTTGGTGACTCCTGTCACGTCATAACTTCGTCCAAACCAAAAAAACACAAAAACACCTAACGACATGCTTAAGAGGCGTTTTGTCCCTGTCATACGTGTCATCTAGAGCAACTTATACGGAAACATATTACATGTATGACGATGTGATGTGTTATAAGTTATTCTAAACTTCTTCTAACATGTGACATTAAGTAAGTTTTTATAATATAACGAATTAACTAAAATTTAACTTGACTACCTCTTACATATCCCTTATCATATACATGTAAGAAGATCAAAACAAGGAGAGCAGAGATGAAGAAGTTAGCCAGAACAGTACTAGTAACCATCCTGCTGGCCATAGCTGCCACTTCCTTGTTTGCAGCAACCGGAAGCGAGAATGCAGTCGCCAGACTGACAGCCTACATACCTGAGAGAACCACCTTCAGTACATTTGATGATGAATTCATCGTTGCTTCCAATGCCAACAACTTCTCCTACTCAGTACAGCAATGGACTGGAACAAAAATGCTGTTTGTAATGGCAAACTAAAAAAGAAATAAGCGGGTCCGGACAGGCAAGCTTGCAATATGTGGAGTCAGTGCATTTGGGAAAAAGCACTGACTCTTCTTTTTTTGCCTTATCCTACCAGTATTCATACTTGTGCCTCACCACCAATTCTTCTTAATCTCCCCTTTCTTTTTGTTAGCAAGAAAGGTAAGTACTACTTGCAAACAAGCATGTCAAAGACTCTTGCGATCAAAAAAATTTACTATGAGACGCAAAAAAAGACTGTTCATGGTGAACAGTCTTTTTTAGCATGATGGTTTTTTGAAAATCTAGCGGCTCGACCTTCCGAAAATCCTCAGCAAGAACAGGAAGATGTTCAGGAAGTTCAGATAGAGGGAAAGGGCTCCGATGATGCTCATCTTGGTGAAGGCATCCTCATCCATGGAAGACCCGTACTGCTCGTTCATCCTGATCAGACGCTGGGTATCATAGGCGGTCAGACCTAGGAAGAGGCCGACACCCAGGAAGCTGAGTATGTACTCAAAGCCGGTGGACCGAAAGAAGAAATTCATCAGCGATGCTATGATCAGGCCCCAGAGAGCCATCCTCAGATAGTAACCAAGACCGGAGAGATCTCGCTTTGTACTCATCGCATAGACACTCATGCCGGCAAACATTAAAGCCGTTGTCAGGAATGTCTTGTAGATGACCGCTCCAGTGTAGACGGCAAAGAGGGTGCTCAGCATAACTCCTGTCAGGGCCGAATAGGCAAGGAATGCCCCGATGGCACTGCTTTGACTCATCTTCTCAAGCCTTGAGGTCAGGTAAAACACCAGGGCGAACTCTCCGATGATAACCAGCAACAGACCCATCCTATTGCCAACCAAGACTCGCATGAGCGAGGGGTTGCTTGCCAGGAAAAAGGCAACCACACCTGTGACCCCGAGTCCTGCGGTCATCCAGAGATAGACACTCTTTACTATACTTCTTTCTCGTGCCACAACATTGTTCAACACGGTTTGTTTGTTTTGCGCCATATGCAGGCCTCCTACCATTACTGTACAATGTCTGCATTTTCTTTCCAATAGTCAACTGGATACCACTCAGTAACCAAACAGTCGGACAAGCTATGCAAGAGAGTGTTGCAATGGTATAGTCAAGACCATGAAAAGGTTGTTCTCCCTACTCATTATATTCATCATGCTCAGCGGCTGCTCGAACCTTCCCAACCAGAAAGAGGCGAGCCTTGACGAGGTACGTACGGCCCTCAGGGAGGTGGTCCAAACCGCCAGTGAGCGCATTGAAGCAAACATGCACTCCCAAATGGCCCTCATAGACCTTATACCACCCTCCTCATCATCGCTGCTGGACCAGAAGCAGATTCCCCGCTTGGAGGAACACCTAGGACTATGGTCCAAGCAGGTGCTCACAGCCTTTAGGGTGGCAACCATAGCCATGCCCGGCCTGCTCAGGACCTATATAGAGAAGCTGGAGATCGAGGATCCTCTCGCGGTCAAGTATGAAAGCGACAGCAGTGCAACGCCACTGGTATTGAAATACTATCAGCAGGATATAGAGGAAGACGTCCGGTCCATGCTCAA
>Ga0209414_1000149_pt1 | contig 31424 bp, 41 predicted proteins | sample LakVidmifraction_4_FD_181154 | JGI IMG/M metagenome (GOLD analysis project Ga0209414, IMG submission 181154) | Hypersaline microbial communities from Lake Vida, Antarctica - Brine Hole Two &gt;0.2 micron (SPAdes) (version 2) | ecosystem: Environmental > Aquatic > Non-marine Saline and Alkaline >...
CTGCATCTTGGCTGTATTTGAGGTGCTCAGCAAAATCCTGGGCTAATTCGGGTGGCGTGTGGCCAAATCGTACATTCAGTTCGTCTTTCATGAGATGAACTCCTTATAAATAGGATATATGGGTCATTAAAACTATATACGATTGGAAGCTTCTGAGCAACCAGCTGTAATATTGAGCTTAAATTTCTTTGATGCGTATTGACAAATTATCCTAGCTCTGGTAAGTTTGCTTCTGCACGTAACAGGTATGTTTTTGTTAGAAATTTTCTGTTTGTGCTGACAATGCCCTTGTAGCTCAGTGGTAGAGCACCACCATGGTAAGGTGGGGGTCAACGGTTCAAGTCCGTTCGAGGGCTATCTTTTATCTCATTCCCAAATTGGGGGGAGAGCAGGGTGAATACTCACCGAGGAGCATCAAATGGGTGAAGCAAAGAAAAAAGGTCCCGTAGAGAAAATTGCTCTGCAGTGCACCGAATGTAAACAAAAGAACTATACGACCGAGAAGAATCGTCGTAATACGCAAGGTAAGCTCGAGTTGAACAAGTATTGTCCGTTTGAGCGTAAACACACCTTGCATCGCGAAGCAAAGATCAAATAAGTCCGTTAGGACTTTGTATCGAGAAGCAAATAGGCCAGTAGCTCCAATTGGTAGAGCGCTGGTCTCCAAAACCGGATGTTGAGGGTTCGAATCCTTCCTGGCCTGTCTGCTTCTTGATTTTTCTACCCCCCAAAGGAGACTTTAACATGAAGAAACTGTTCAAGTATTTCAAGGAGTCACACCAGGAACTTAAGAAAGTTGTCTGGCCCTCCCGTGAATCCGTTGTCTCTTCCACTAAGGTCGTACTGGTTTCTACTGTGATCGTCGCAGCATTCCTTGGATTGGTTGATTTTCTTCTTCTCAAGGGTATACTATTCATTTTTTAGGACGGTGTCATGGCAAAGGGCTGGTACGTAGTACATACATATTCTGGTTATGAACAGAAAATTGAACGCATCATAAATAAGATGCGAGAAACTGATGTGGATTTTAGTATGGTCTGCACAGATGTCAAGGTTCCGTTCGAAACCCTAGTTGAAGTCAAGGATGGTGTCCGTCGTGAAGTAAAGCGAAAGATCCTCCCTGGCTATATTCTTGTCGAGCTCAATTTGCCTGAAAACAGCTGGAAGACCTGGTGCTCTCATATCAAGAGAATACAGGGTGTTACCGGTTTTGTTACTCCCAATGATGCTGTGATGCCCAAGGCTCTAACGGCTGGTGAGGTAAAGGGAATTTTTCAGAAAACTGGCGATTTGCCTGCTGAAAAAGTCTTCAAGCCAAAACAGACATTTGAAGTCGGAGAACAGGTTCGTATCGTTGAAGGACCCTTTGATACCTTTACCGGTGTCATTGAGGAAGTGAATCTAGATAAGGCCCGCATGCGAGTGAGCGTCGGGATCTTTGGTCGGTCCACTCCTGTTGAGGTTGATTTCCTTCAGGTAGAAAAGATTATCTAAGAGTTTCGGACTAAGCTCTATGATAGGTATGTAGTACGTTTTTTTACAAAAGTCCACTTATTCATGCATTTACTCCCTCAAGTAGATTGAGGTGGGAGCCTGATCGTATGACAGGCGTTAAAACCAGCGCGAACCCGGATTATCCGCCAGCTCAGGCAGGGTGTCGCGTAAGGAGAGAAACATGGCAAAGAAAAAGGTAACTGTAGTAATCAAACTGCAGTGCCCTGCCCAGAAGGCTACGCCGGCACCCCCAATCGGGCCCGCGCTTGGACCTCATGGTGTCAGTGCCCCAAAATTTGTTCAGGAGTTCAACGAAAAGACGAAGAACTATGAACCTGGACTCATTCTTCCAGTCATCATTACTGTGTACGGAGATAAGAGTTTTACTTTTATCCTCAAGACACCCCCTGCTGCAGTGCTTATCAAGAAAGCACTTGGCATCACCAAGGGAAGTGGTACACCTAACAAGACTAAGATTGGCAAGATTACTCAGGACCAACTTACCGAGATTGCAAAGACCAAGCTTGAAGATCTCAATGCCAATGACATTGAAGCTGCCAAGAAGATCGTTGCAGGAACCGCTCGCAGCATGGGCGTAGAGGTGGAGAAGTAAGATGAAACACGGGAAAAATTATCGCGAAAGTATTAAAAAGATCGACCGTGAGAAGTTGTACTCCTTCAATGAAGCCGCCACTCTTGTTAAGGACGTTGCTTTTGCAAAGTTCGACGAGACTGTCGAGATTTCTGTAAAGCTGACCCTCAAGAAGAGTCAGAGTGTCCGTGACACTGTAGTACTACCCAACCAGTTCTCCGCACAAAAGCGTGTTCTTGTGTTTGCCAAAGGCGAAAAAGCACAGGAAGCTCTTGATGCCGGTGCAACCTTTGTTGGTGATACTGATCTCATTGAGAAGATCCGTGGCGGTTGGATGGATTTTGATGTGGCTGTAGCTACTCCTGACATGATGAAGGACGTCGGTCGTTTGGGACCCATTCTTGGACGCAGAGGCCTCATGCCTAACCCAAAGACTCAGACTGTAACGTTTGATTTGAAGGGTGCTCTTGAAGAGTTGACCAAAGGTCGTGTCGAATTCCGTTCTGACAAGACCAGTGTCGTTCACATTGGCATTGGTAAAGTTTCCATGGATCCTGCACTAGTAAGTGAAAACGCTCGTGCAGTTGTCAAGGAAATCATCCGCAAGAAGCCTTCTGATGCAAAGGCAGACTTCTTGGTTAGTGTAGCTATTTCCTCCACGATGGGCCCTGGTGTCCATGTAAACGTGAAGGACCTGGCGCCTTCGGCAAACTAGGAGAAGCAGATTATGGATTATAAAGCTCGTATTACACCCGCTAAGGAAGAAGCCGTAAAAGCTCTGAAAGATGAGTTTGCCCAGTACACTGGATATATCTTCACCGATTACCGCGGGATGACCGTAGAACAGATTACCACGCTTCGCAGAAACCTCCTGAAGAAGGATGCTGCCTACCGTGTAGTTAAGAACCGGTTTGCCAAGATTGCTCTTACGCAACTTGACAGGTCGTCAGATGACCAGCTCATCGGACCCACTGCTATTGCATTGGTCAACGGCGATGCAGCTAACGTTGTCGCTAAGGATCTGTTCCAGGCTGCCAAGGATGGCTCTCCCCTTATCGTTAAGGGTGCCTTGCTTGACGGCGCATTCATGAACGCTCAGGAGATTGAGGCTTACAGCAAGTTGCCAAGCAGACTTGAACTGATCTCAATGTTGATGGGCACCATGAAGGCTCCTGTGCAGAAGCTTGCAGCAACCATGCTTGCTTATGTGGAAAACCAAGGTGGAGCAGCAGTTGAAGAAGCTGCCCCAGTTGTCGAAGAGAACTAAACACAGTCCTAGTCTTCACTCGTAACCTGCTATGACTGTGCAGTATATATAATTTTAAGGAGAAGGTAATATGGCTACTAAAGAAGAAATTTTGGAATCTATCGCTAACATGTCCGTCATGGAAGTCTCTGACTTGATCAAGATGATGGAAGAGAAATTTGGTGTTGTTGCAGCTGCTGCTGCCGCTGGCCCAGCCGCTGGTCCTGCAGCTGAAGCTGTTGAAGAACCCACAGAATTTAACGTCATCCTCGTGGCTTGTGATCCTACTAAGAAGATCGCAGCTATTAAGGAAGTCCGCGCCCTTACCGGTCTTGGCCTCAAAGAAGCTAAGGATCTGGTTGAGGCAGGAAATGCCGTCATCAAGGAAGGTGTTAGCAAGGCTGATGCCGAAGCTGTCAAGGAAAAACTTCTTGCTGCTAGTTGCACCGTCGAAGTCAAGCCTGTTGACTAATCTTATGTGTGGAGCCCTGTCCCTTTGGGGTCAGTACTCTGCTCCTGTTTTTTGTAAGCGGGTGTAAGCCCGATTAATTGAGCCACCGGATAGACACCGGTGGCCTGTTGTGTCTTTCGTTTTCCTCTGTCCAAGGGGGATTCTGTCTGTTTCTCAATTGACTCTGGAGGGTACATGATGGTTGCCAAAGGCAAATCCATAACACGCACGTACATCGGTTCTGATTTCCAAGAAGTCTGTGAACTGCCTAACCTTATCGGGATTCAACTTGATTCCTATGAGAGATTTCTACAGCTTGAACGCTTTAAACAGGGGTTACCCCCTGAAACTGCGTCAGGTCTTGAGGAAGTCTTCCAAGCTACATTCCCGATAGATAGCCCTAATGGCGAGATGCGTCTTGCTTATAAGGGGTATACTATTGATTATGATAACATCAAGTTCACTGAAACCGAGTGCAAGAAAAAGGGCCGCTCCTATAGTGTGCCTATCAAAGTCACGATCAGTCTTGAGTTTTCCACTGGTGAGATGAGGGAGAAAGAGATCTTCTTTGGGGATATCCCCATGATGACAGATCGCGGAACCTTTATCATCAATGGAGCCGAACGCGTTGTAGTCAGTCAGATTCACCGTTCACCTGGAGTGATCTTTTCCAATGATAAGGGTGTGTACTCTTCGAGAATCATTCCCTACCGTGGATCCTGGCTTGAATTTGAAATCGATGATAAGAAGCATCTGATCTTTACAAAGATCGATCGCAAGAAGCGTATCCTCGGAACGCTCTTTTTGCGTGCGATCGGGTTTGATAGTCGTGAAAAGATCATAGAACAGTTCTACAAGGGAGAGATGGTTGAGATCGCTGATGACAGTGATTTGAAATCCAGCCTTGAGAACCGCTACCTATACAAGGATGTCTTTGCCACCGTTGACAAGGAGAACAAGAAAGTTCTTCGTGCCGGTGACAAGTTGCACGCACATGAGATCGATGAGTTGCTCGCCCTGAAGGTGAGCAGTCTGTACTTGATCAACTTGCGTGACAAGGAATCCTTGCATAGCGATATGATCCTCAACTGTTTTGAGATTGAGGATGCAAAGTATACCCGTGAGGGATTTGACGAACCGACCAAGGAAGATGTGCTTAGCCCTATCTTCAGCGTCCTTATGCCCGGAGAGATGATCGCCATCGAACGAGCAGAGAGGGACCTTCCTGACATGTTCTTTTCGAGTCGCAGGTATGACCTCGGTTCGGTTGGTCGCTATAAGTTCAATAAGAAATTTGGTTCGGGTTCAGAAGAGGAGGAGGAGAATGCCTCCACCGATCTGACAGTCCTGACCACCTCAGATATTGTCAACACGATGGGATTCCTTATCAAGGTCTTCATTCGTGAGCAGAACGTCGATGATATCGACCATCTGGGTAACCGACGTGTCCGTTCTGTAGGGGAGCTCCTGCAGAATGCGCTCAAGAGTGCTTTTGCACGCATGGAGCGTATTGCCAAGGAGCGTATGAACCTTGAGACTGGCAGCGTCAAACCCCAGGACCTTATCTCCATCAAGCCGATAGTGGCCGCTGTGAAGGAATTCTTCGGCAGTAGCCAGCTCTCGCAGTTCATGGATCAGGTCAACCCGCTTGCTGAGCTTACCCATAAGAGAAGGCTCAACGCACTCGGACCTGGTGGTCTCTCACGAGATCGTGCAGGCTTTGAGGTTCGTGACGTCCACTACACCCACTATGGTCGTATCTGTCCCATTGAGACTCCTGAAGGTCCGAACATCGGTCTTATTGTCTCTTTGGCCAACTACACCCGAGTTAACCAGCATGGGTTCCTTGAATCCCCCTACCGCAGGGTCGTTGATGGTGTCGTGTCCAAGCAGTACAGGTTCCTTGATGCCAATGACGAGGAGAAGTTCTTCATCGCACAGGCTTCTGCCAAGTTGGATGATGACGGTACATTCCATGATAAGGAAATTCCTGTAAGGCATAGTGGAGATTACTCTACCAAGCCTCCTGCAGATATCCGTTATATGGACGTATCCCCTAAGCAGGTCATCAGCGTTGCAGCATCGCTCATCCCATTTCTTGAGCATGATGATGCTAACCGTGCCCTGATGGGTTCAAACATGCAGAGGCAGGCTGTTCCTTTGGAATTCCCAGAAGCCCCTCGTGTAGGAACTGGAATGGAAAGCAAGACCGCCTATGATAGTGGTGTTCTCATTAAGGCAGCCAAAAGCGGAACCGTCTCCTATGTGAGTTCTGACAAGGTTGTCATTGCTGAGGACGATGCCGCTATTGAGGGTGAGGTAAGAACATATGCCATCCAGAAGTTTCAGAGGACCAACCAGGACACCTGTTTCAACCAGAAGCCGATTGTCAGTGTTGGCCAGCATGTGGCTAAGGGTGAAGTTCTCGCTGATGGTCCTGCTACCCAAGATGGCGATCTCGCCCTTGGACGCAACATCCTGGTAGGATTCGTGCCTTGGCACGGATACAACTATGAGGATGCGGTCCTTATCAGTGAGCGTGTCGTCAAGGATGACATCTACACCTCAGTGCATATTAAGGAATTCTCTACCGATATCCGAGAGACCAAACTCGGCCCTGAGAAACTCACCAGGGATATCCCCAACACAAGCGAGAAGATGCTTGAACAGCTCGATGAGGACGGTATCGTCCGTATCGGGACCATGGTCAAGCCAGGTTCTATCCTTGTAGGTAAGGTTACCCCCAAGAGTGAGAGTGATACGACTCCTGAGTTCAAGCTGCTCAACTCCATCTTTGGTGAAAAGGCCAAGGAAGTGAGGGACACCTCCCTGAAAGTACCCCATGGCACTGAAGGGACGGTCATCGATATCCAGAGGCTCAAGCGAAGCAACAATGACGAGCTTCCCCCTGGTGTCGAAGAGACAGTCAAAGTCCTGCTTGCAACCAAGCGTAAGCTGAGGCAGGGCGACAAGATGGCAGGACGCCATGGTAACAAGGGTGTTGTCAGCCGGATACTTCCTGAAGAGGATATGCCATACATGGAAGATGGTACCCCCTTGGATGTCTGTCTCAACCCGTTGGGTGTTCCTTCTCGAATGAACATCGGCCAGTTGATGGAGACCCAGCTCGGTTGGGCCGCTGTCAAGCTTGACAAGTGGTATTCGACCCCTGTGTTCCAGAGCGCTTCAATGGCTCAGATTGAGCAGGCGATGCGTGATGCCGGACTTCCTGAGAACTCCAAGACTGTGCTGTACAATGGCCATACCGGTGTTCCTTTTGTGAATCCAGTATTCTGCGGATATATCTACTACCTCAAGCTGCATCACCTTGTCGATGACAAGATGCATGCCCGTTCCACCGGTCCTTACTCGCTGGTAACCCAGCAGCCTCTTGGCGGTAAAGCCCAGTTTGGTGGTCAGAGACTTGGAGAGATGGAAGTATGGGCCCTGGAGGCGTATGGCGCTGCCAATACCTTGCAGGAACTGCTTACCATCAAGAGTGATGACATGAACGGTCGTGTGAAGATTTATGAAAGTATCGTCAAGGGAGAGCCCGCTGCCACCGCTGGGATGCCTGAGGCATTCAATGTGTTGGTACAGGAGATCCGTGGCCTGGCTTTGGATATGTCTGTGTATGATTCCAAAGGCAAGCAGGTCCCTTTGACCGAAAGAGATGAAGAGTTAATCGCCAAGCAGTCGAAAGGCTCCCTCAACTAATCAGGAGAAGTACGGATGAAGGAAATTCAGGATTTCGATAGCATCATGATAAAGCTGGCTTCACCAGAGCAGATCAAGGATTGGTCGTATGGTGAAGTGAAGAAGCCCGAGACCATAAATTACCGAACGCTTCGCCCCGAGAGGGATGGCCTTTTCTGTGAGAAGATATTCGGAACCACCAAGGAGTGGGAGTGCTACTGCGGAAAGTTCAAGTCTATCCGCTATAAGGGTGTGATCTGCGACCGCTGTGGTGTTGAAGTAACCAACACCAAGGTTCGTCGCGAGCGCATGGGTCACATTACCCTTGCAGCCCCTGTCTCCCATATCTGGTACTACCGCTCTGTCCCTTCCAGGATGAGCATGTTGTTGGATATTACCCGCAACTCCTTGCAGAGCGTTCTCTACTATGAGAAGTATGTGGTCATCAACGCTGGGGACACCAGCCTCAAACCCAAGCAACTGCTGAGCGAAGAGGAGTACTGGGAAGCCCGGGAGCAGTATGGTGACTCCTTTGAGGCAGGCATGGGTGCAGAGGCTGTACGTAAGCTTCTCATCAACCTTGACCTTGAGGAGCTCTCCCGCGAACTTCGCGAGCTGATGCGTCAGAAGGCCGACAAGGCTGACAAGCGCCTGCTCAAGAGAATTGAGGTCTGTGAGAACTTCCGCGACAGTGGAAACAAGCCCGAGTGGATGATCCTCACTGTCATTCCTGTCATACCACCAGACCTGAGACCTATGGTCCAGCTTGATGGCGGCAGGTTTGCTACCAGTGACCTCAACGACCTCTACCGTCGTTGTATCAACAGAAACAATCGTCTCGATCGTCTGGTCAAGCTCAATGCTCCTGACATCATTATTCGTAATGAGAAAAGGATGCTGCAGGAAGCTGTGGATGCCCTATTTGACAACTCAAAGCGCAAGCGTGTGGTCAAGGGTGCTTCAAACAGACCTCTGAAGAGCCTTTCTGACATGCTCAAGGGCAAGCAGGGCCGTTTCAGGCAGAACTTGCTCGGTAAACGTGTCGACTATTCCGGTCGTTCGGTAATCGTTGTAGGACCCGAATTGCGGATGCACCAGTGTGGACTGCCCTCGAAGATGGCCCTGGAACTCTATAAGCCCTTTATCATGAAGAAGCTGGTCCAGGATGGTGTGGTCTACAACATCAAGAAGGCTAAGAGCCTTGTTGAAGAAGAGACCGATGCAGTCTGGTCCATCCTCGATGATGTCGTTAGGGAGCACCCTGTGCTTCTTAACCGTGCACCTACGCTTCACCGTCTCGGTATCCAGGCCTTTGATCCTGTGCTTGTAGATGGTAAGGCTATCAAGCTGCATCCCCTCGTATGTCACGCCTACAATGCTGACTTTGACGGGGACCAGATGGCTGTGCACGTACCTCTGACGCATGCCGCCCAGCTTGAGTGTTGGACCCTGATGCTTTCAGTGACCAACCTGCTTGACCCTGCAAATGGTAAGCCGATCGTATATCCTTCACAGGATATGGTGCTTGGCATCAACTATTTGACTCGGGAAATGCCCGGTGCCAAGGGTGAAGGTAAATTTTATGACTCCCTCGGAGAGATTGAAATGGCCATTGATGTTGGCTCACTCTCCTATAATGCCCGTATCAGGTTCCGGTTCTCGGACGGCACAAAGGTTGAGACCACCGCTGGTCGTGTAATCTTCAACTCTGTCCTTCCCAAGGGTGTTCCTTATCAGAACATGTGTCTTGGGGATAAGGAACTGAAGGCCCTGATCGGGGATACCCTGAAGGTCAAGGCGAACTCCCTTGCTGTTGAAATGCTTGACTCCATCAAGGACGTCGGCTTTAAGTATGCCACTATCTTTGGTGCTACTATCGGACTTTCCGATATGATCATTCCCGCTACAAAGGGCGAGATGGTAGCTAAGGCAAACAACGAGCAGCAGCGGATCCTTGATCAGTACAGACAGGGTCACATCACCCAGGAAGAGCGCTATAACAGGGTCATTGAGGTCTGGACACAGACTAATGACCAGCTTACAGATGCTCTCATGGGAGAACTTCGTATCAGCCAGGACGGGTTTAACCCACTCTTCCTCATGGCCGATAGTGGTGCCCGAGGATCTAAGACTCAGATTCGTCAGCTTGGAGGTATGCGTGGTCTTATGGCCAAGCCCTCTGGTGACGTCATCGAGTTCCCCATCAAGTCGAACTTTAAGGAAGGCCTCACTATCATTGAGTTCTTCATTTCGACCAACGGTGCTCGTAAGGGTCTTTCCGATACAGCTCTTAAAACTGCTGAGGCCGGGTATCTTACCCGTCGTCTGGTTGATATCAGCCAGGATGTGGTTGTCAATGAAGATGACTGTCATACCATCAACGGAATCTGGCGCGCTGCTATCAAGGATGGTGATGAAATCGTTGAAGGGCTTGCAGACCGCATTGTCGGACGCTGCCCTGTTGAGGATATCCTTCATCCGTTTACCCGTGATGTCCTTGCTGAAGCAAACGTTGAGATCACTGAGAAGGTTGCTCAGGCCATTGAGGACTCAGGTCTTGAAAGTGTCCTGCTCAGAACCGTGCTGACCTGTGAGGCGAAGCATGGTGTCTGTCGCAAGTGCTACGGACGTAACCTTGCAACCAACCGCAGTGTGGTCATCGGTGAGGCTGTAGGCATTATTGCAGCACAGTCCATCGGACAGCCTGGAACACAGCTGACAATGCGTACCTTCCACGTCGGAGGAACAGCGTCTACCAGTTCTGAGGATAACAAGCTGGTCTTTAGCTATCCTGTAGTCATCGGGTCCATCTCGGGAACTCGTGTCATTCGAGCTTCTGACTCTGTTAAGGTGTTCACCCGTAAGGGACATATCGAATACTTCCGTGTCAACGCCGAGATACGTCGTGACGAGTATGATGAGCTCTTGGTTGAGAACGGTTCAATCGTTGGAAAGGGAACTCCCATCTTCAAGAAGAAGGGTAAGACTGTCCTTTCCCGTGAGAACGGCTCTGTCATGGTCATGGGCAAACACCTCTATCTTGTGGGACACTCCACGAGCCAGGTGGTTAAGACCGGATCCGAACTGTTGATCGAGTCTGGCCAGTATGTGGAAGCACATAACCCTTGGGTCACCTTTGACCCATTCAGTGAGCCTGTTCTTGCTGAAGAGGGCGGGTACACCTCCTTTACCGATATCAAGCTGGGTACTACCCTGCATGAAGAGGTCAATGAGGAAACCGGTAATATCGAGAAGAAGATCACTGAACATAGCCTGGAGTCCCTACAGCCCCGCATTGAAATTACCAGTGAGGAGCATGGAAAGGGTGATGTGCTTGCAGTCTATCTCCTGCCCGGAGGGTCATACCTTCAGGTTAATGAGAATTTGAAGGTCGAAAAGGGACATATCCTGGCTAAGTTGCTGAAGGAAGGAACAAAGACTAAGGATATTACCGGTGGGCTTCCCCGTGTTGGCGAGCTCTTTGAGGCTCGCAGACCTAAGAACGGTGCCTTCCTGGCACAGGTCTCCGGTCAAGTCAGCTTTGGACCCATCGTCAAGAGTAAGCGTACCATCATGGTAACTGACCCATATGGCCATGAGTATAAGCACATGGTTCCAATGGGCAAGAACCTCCTGGTCCGTGATGGTGACTCGGTGGAAGCTGCTGAATCCTTGTGTGATGGTTCTGTTGATCCGCACGATGTGTTGGATATCTTGGGCGAGAATGAACTGCAGTCCTTTTTGGTTGACGAGGTTCAGGAGGTCTACAGGATGCAGGGGGTGCAGATCAACGATAAGCACCTTGGTGTCATTGTAAGGCAGATGCTACGGAAGATTGAGATCGTCCATGTGGGCGATACCAATCTGATCCATGGGCAGCAGGTTGACAAGTATCGTTTTTATGAAGAAAATGAGCGAGTCACCAGTGAGGGAGGAGAGCCAGCAGTGGCACGTCCTCTGCTGCTTGGAATCACTCGGGCATCGTTGAGCATTGATTCTTTTATCTCTGCTGCTTCCTTCCAGGAAACAACGAAGGTCTTGACAAATGCAGCTATAGCTGGTAGTAAAGATGAGTTGCGCGGTTTGAAAGAAAACGTCATTATTGGTCACTTAATTCCAGCTGGAACCGGTATGAAACAGTACCGTGATATCAAGCTGAAGGATGAGGAGCTCTTGGTGCTGCAGCAGAAAGTTGATGCGGTCAAGCAGGCGAGACGTCAGGAAATGATTGATGACGATGATTTTGATGTGGAAGATTTAGGTAACATGAAGTCCGCCGGTGATGCAGTGGAAGTGGACGATGGCTCCGACGAAGATTAGGATGGGCGCCTGTTGGCGCTGCCTGCTTTGACGTCCTTCGTTATGGAACACACCATTGAGTCCATGCTGGGTGCGGATTTTACATAGACGTGCTGCCCTTTGGGCGGTGCAGGTCCCTGCTTTAGTGAGAAGTAGTGGATCAGAAAAAAATAAGGAGTGTATCGATAAGATGCCTACTATTAATCAGCTGATCAGAAAGGGAAGGAAGACCATAGCCAACAAGACTAAGTCTCCTGCTCTTGCCGGTTGTCCCCAGAAACGTGGTGTTTGCACCAGGGTCATGACCGTTACTCCGAAGAAGCCAAACTCTGCCCTTCGTAAGGTTGCACGTGTGCGCCTTTCCAATGGTATTGAAGTAACTGCTTACATCCCCGGTATCGGACATAACCTCCAGGAACACTCTGTAGTGTTGCTGCGTGGTGGTAAGGTCAAGGACCTTCCCGGTGTTCGTTACCATATTGTCCGTGGTGCCAAGGATACCCTTGGGGTAGCAGATCGCAAGAGAAGCCGTTCTAAGTACGGTGCTAAAAAGCCAAAGGCTTGATGAGGGAGTTTTATTATGTCTAGAAGAACAACTGCTCCCATCAGGGAAGTCTTGCCCGATCCTATCTATGGTAGTGTCGTGGTAGAAAAATTCATTTGCCGTATGATGGTGTCTGGAAAGAAATCAGTAAGCAGAAGAATCATGTATGATGCCATGACTACCATGGGTGAGAAGACTGGCGAAAAGCCTCTTGATGTCTTTATTAAGGCACTTGAAAACGTCAAGCCCGCAGTAGAAGTGAAGAGCCGCCGTGTTGGTGGTGCTACATACCAGGTTCCTGTTGAGGTTCGTGATAACCGCAAAGAAGCTCTTTCAATGCGTTGGATTATCGCCGCGGCTCGCAAGCGCAACGGGCACAGCATGAGCGAGAAGCTCGGTGCTGAGTTCCTCGATGCTTTTGCTCAGACTGGTGCAGCTTTCAAGAAGAAGGAAGATACGCACAGAATGGCCGAGGCCAACAAGGCTTTCAGTCACTACCGCTGGTAGTTTCTGCCGCCTTAATAAAACCGGTTGTCCTTGCAGAACAGCCGGTTTTTTATTTATCTCAAGAAGATTTACTAGTATCGCTTGACATAAATTCCCCTTTTCGCATATAGTGCAAAAGGTGTCCGTATTTAGGCATGCCTAGCGGTACTATGAAGAGCCAAACCGATTATTGGAATACAATGATAAGGTGGTTTTCAGGAAGTAAGAAGTTTTTTTTAACTTTACTATGTCGGCCAGATGGGAAACTCCCATGCTTGTCGACCTCTGGAATCCTCTTTAAGCATTTGTTCTCCCCAATATTAGTTTGTCTCAACAGAAATGGTAAAGGTTTTGTGCCTTTATGAGAACATATTAATTTTTTGATTGTGATAAGAAAAGAAAATCACAAGGAGGAAATGATGGCTAAAGAGAAATTTCAGAGGACGAAGCCGCACGTAAACGTAGGCACCATCGGCCACGTCGACCATGGTAAGACTACCCTTACTGCTGCAATTACCATGCATTGTGCTAAGTTGTTCGGCGACAAGGCCCTTGCTTATGATGCAATTGACAACGCCCCTGAAGAGAAAGAGCGTGGTATTACTATCAACACCAGACACGTTGAGTATCAGTCCACCAACAGGCACTACGCACACGTTGACTGCCCAGGACACGCTGACTACATCAAGAACATGATCACTGGTGCCGCTCAGATGGACGGCGCAATCATTGTTGTAGCCGCTACTGACGGAGCAATGGCTCAGACAAAAGAGCACCTGCTGCTCGCTCGCCAGGTAGGTGTCCCTACCGTTATTGTATTCATCAACAAAATTGATCAGGTAGATGATCCTGAACTCATTGACCTCGTTGAAGAAGAGATGCGTGACCTCCTGAACACCTATGGTTTCAATGGTGAGGCAACTCCAATCATTCGTGGTTCTGCTTATGAAGCAATGAACAACCCTGATGATCCCGAAAAGACCAAGTGTCTTGACGAACTTCTTGATGCAATGGATAGCTATATCCCACTTCCTGCTCGTGCTGTCGACCTTCCTTTCCTCATGCCAATTGAAGACGTATTTTCAATTTCTGGCCGTGGAACAGTTGTAACCGGTCGTATTGAGCGTGGTGTAGTCAAGATCAACGATCCTGTAACAATCATTGGAATCAAGGATAACAGAGAAACCGTTGTAACCGGTATTGAAATGTTCAACAAGCTTCTTGATGACGGTCAGGCTGGTGATAACATTGGTGCTCTGCTTCGTGGTGTTGATAAGAAGGACGTTGTCCGCGGCCAGGTTCTGGCAAAGCCCAAGTCCATTCTTCCTCACTCCAAGTTCCTTGGTACTGTCTATGTACTCAGCAAGGAAGAGGGTGGTCGTCACTCTCCTTTCTTCGCCGGCTACCGCCCACAGTTCTATTTCCGCACCACGGATATCACCGGTACGGTAAATCTTCCTGAAGGCAAGCAGATGGTGCTCCCCGGGGACCACACAGACATCATCGTAGAACTCATTCATCCCGTCGCCATGGACAAGGGACTCCGCTTCGCTATTCGTGAAGGTGGTAGGACTGTTGCTTCTGGCCAGGTAACCGATCTCGTTCAGTAAGGTTTTTACGAATGTCTTGCCAGAATCAAAACGATCTGGCAAGACCCGTTTTTTGGAGGAATTATGGCTAAAGAAAGAATTCGAGTAAGGTTGAGAGGCTTTGACATTGAGCTTGTTGAACAGAGCTCTAAAGCAATTGTAGAAACTGTTGTCAGGGCTGGCGCTACTGTGTCAGGTCCTGTCCCTCTCCCGACGCGTATCAATAAATACACTGTCTTGAGATCGCCCTTTGTCAATAAGACATCTCGCGAACAGTTCGAGATGAGAACCCATAAAAGGTTAATTGACATTTTGGATCCTACATCAAAAGTCATGGATGCCCTCATGAAGCTTGAGCTCCCTGCCGGTGTGGATGTAGAGATTAAACAGTAAGAGAGTTGAGGTAAGAGATGTTAGGGCTTATCGGCAAAAAAGTTGGAATGACACAGGTGTTTGATGCTCAAGGCAGACTGACACCCGTGACGGTTATAAAAATTGAGGGCAATGTTATTGTCGCAGACCTGACTGAAGAAAAGAATGGCTATACAGCCGCAGTCATTGGTTCCGTTGACAAGAAAAAAAGCACTGTCACCAAGCCGTATGCTGGTCAGTTCACAGATATATGTGGACCGAAGCAAATTGTAAGAGAGTTCCGTAATTTCGATAAAGAAGTTACGGTCGGCGAAGTGTTGGGCGTGGATATATTTAAGGACACCACTTTTGTGGATGTCACTGGTGTTACCAAAGGTAAAGGTTTTGCCGGAGGTATGAAGCGTCATAACTTTAAGGGTGGACGCGCTACCCACGGTTCGAAGTTCCACCGTGACATCGGAGGAACAGCAATGTCTTCTTCTCCTGCCCGAACATTCAAGGGCACTCGTATGGCTGGCCATATGGGAAATGAGAAGCACACAGTGCAGAACCTCAAGGTTGTCAGGGTCGATGAAGAGATGCAGGTTCTTATGGTAAGGGGAGCAATCCCTGGTCCCGCCCAGAGTGTCGTCATCGTCAAGAAAGCGATAAAGAAGTAGGGGCGAAAGATATGGAAACCAAAGTCTTTTCTATTGACGGCAAGGAAGTCCGGACTATCGAGTTGAATGACGCAGTCTTCAACCGCGAGGTCAGTGATGGATGTATCTATCATGCCGTTAACAATGAGCTTGCAAACCGCAGAGTCGGTACTGCATGCACAAAGGGTCGTTCTGAAGTTCACTATAGCAACGCCAAGCCTTATAAGCAGAAGGGAACAGGTAATGCTCGCGCTGGTGACAAGAAGTCACCGATATGGGTTGGTGGTGGAACAATGTTCGGACCAAGACCCCGCGATTATAGCTATGTCCTTCCTAAAAAGGTGAAGCGCCTTGCTATGAAGAGTCTTCTCTCCCTGGGAATTCAGGAAGAACGGCTTATTGTTGTTGAAGATTTCACCACAGAGACTGGTAAGACCAGAGACCTGAGTGCGATCATCAAGAACTTCGTTCAGGACGAAACAAGAACAATTCTCATCCTAAAGGATGATGATGTAATGATACGCCGTGCTGCGAAAAATATTCCGTACCTGCGTGTCCTTTCCTACAACAGGCTTTCCTCTAAGGAACTCCTCTATGGAAGAAAGGTCTTGGTTCTGGAAACCGCCGCCAAAAGTCTTAACGACTTCTACGGCGATAAATAAGGGGACCGGATATGAGAGCAGACCAATTGATAATTGAACCTGTCTTGAGTGAGAAAACCAATATCGCTCGTGAAGGTGAGATAAAGAAGTACACATTCAGAGTCCATATGGACGCTAACAAATTTTTGATCATGCAAGCCGTTGAAGAACTGTTTGCTGTCAAAGCTGTAAGATGTAATGTGATGATCGTAAAAGGCAAGCCTAAGTTTTCACGCGGTAAGGGTGGTAGCATCCTCGGCAACACCGGTGATTGGAAGAAGGCTGTCGTAACCTTGGCCAAAGGTGATAGCATCCAGGCCATCGAAGGCGTATAAGGAGAAGTTGGAATTATGGCGCTAAAAACTTACAAGCCAAACACTCCCGGCCTTCGCCAGAAGACTACTTTAGTCTTCAGCGAGCTGACTGCTAGCAAGCCCGAAAAGTCACTTACAACCGGTTTGAGTAAAAATGCCGGTCGTGACTCTCATGGGCGCATCAGCGTTCGCCGTAGAGGCGGTGGCCACAAGCGTGCTTATCGAACTATCGATTTTAAGCGCGACAAATATGGTATTCCTGGTATGGTTAGAACCATTGAATACGATCCAAACCGCAGTGCTAACATCGCATTGGTATTTTATGCCGACGGTGAAAAGCGCTACATGATCGCTCCTAAGGGCTTGACTGTTGGAACCTCAGTGATCTCTGGTCCTGATGTACCCATTGCAAGTGGCAACTCTCTTCCTTTGAAGAAGGTTCCTCTTGGGTTGTCTGTGCACAACGTTGAGCTTACCCGTGGCCGTGGTGGACAGCTTGTCCGTTCCGCTGGTCTTGGAGCTACCGTGATTGCTAAAGAAGGTGATTATGTCACTCTCAAGCTTCCTTCCGGCGAAATGCGCATGGTATTTGGTGAGTGCTACGCTACCCTCGGGCAGCTTGGCAATGGTGATCATATGAACGTGACTCTTGGTAAGGCTGGTGCTAGTCGCCACCTTGGAAGAAGGCCTAAGGTACGAGGTGTTGCAATGAACCCTGTCGATCACCCACACGGTGGTGGTGAAGGTAGGACTGCAGCTGGACGTAACCCTGTTACCCCCTGGGGTAAGCCTACAAAGGGTGGAAAGACCCGTTCCAAGAAGAAGCCTTCCAGTGCATTTATCGTAAAGAAACGGAAGTAGGAGAAGAAAGTGGCTAGATCAATCAAAAAAGGTCCTTTTATTGAGAAAAAACTTTATAAGAGGATTCAGGAGTCTCTCAAGACTAATCAAAAGCAGATGATCAAGACTTATTCCCGTAGTTCCACGATCATCCCTGAAATGGTAGGGTTCACTATTTCTGTGTATAATGGAAAGACATGGATTCCTGTATTTGTGACTGAAAACCTGGTCGGGCATAAGCTCGGTGAGTTCTCCCCAACCAGAATTTTTCGTGGTCATACCGCTTCCGACAAGAAGGTCGGCTAAACGAGATGGGTACAATGATGGAAGATAAAAAAGGTTATTCAGCAACTGCAAGGTATCTGATGGTATCGCCTTCAAAGGTTCGCCCCGTAGCTAATCTTGTTCGGAATAAGTCTTGTGCGGAAGCTGTTGCTATCCTCGAGGCCATGCCCCAGAAAGGTTCTGGCTTGATTCTCAAGGTTTTGCAATCTGCTTGTGCAAATGCACTTGATCAGAACAAGAAGCTCGATGAAGAGAACCTTGTGATCAAGGAGCTTCAAGTTAACGAGGGACCGAGACTCAAGAGAGTCTGGCCGAGATCCCACGGGAGACGGGATATTCTCCTCAAGAGGATGTCGCACATTACCGTCGTCGTTGACGAAAAAGCAAGCGTGAGGAAATAAATGGGCCAGAAAGTAAATCCGATCGGACTGCGTCTTGGAATCAACAAGACTTGGAAATCAAAATGGTATGTCGATCCTAGAGAGTATGCGGACACACTGCATGAAGACCTGAAGCTGAGAAAAGCTTTGGTTGAATGCCCTGAAGTCCAGGGTGCTGAGATTTCGGATGTTGAAATCATCCGAAAGCCACAGCGCATTACAATCGTGATCACAACCAGTCGCCCTGGTATCATTATTGGTAGTAAGGGTGCGAATGTTGAGAAGCTCGGGACTAGACTCCAGAAGCTTACCAACAAGAAGATACAGATCAAGATCAAAGAGATCAAGAAACCTGATGCTGATGCTCAGCTGATCTCCGCTAACGTTGCAAAGCAGCTTGTATCTCGCGGTTCTTTCCGCAGAGCTATGAAGATGGCTGTTTCCAAGGCAATGCAGAGTGGGGCTCAAGGTGTAAAGATCAGATGTTCTGGTCGTATTGGTGGTGCTGAAATTGCTCGCTCCGAGTGGATGAAGGACGGCCGAGTGCCCCTCCATACTCTTCGTAGTGATATTGATTATGGGTTCACAACTGCGAATACCTCATTTGGTGCCATTGGCGTTAAGGTGTGGGTGTTTAACGGTGAAATCTATGACCGTTCAGTCAAAGAAGATGCCGGTGGGCTGGTAAGGAAACCTGCTAAGTCCGAGGGCGTCGAGACAAGGAGTTAGTAGGCCATGCTTAGTCCAAAAAGAGTAAAGTATAGAAAGAGGCAGCGTGGAACCACTGATGGTGTAGCACATCGCGGTAATACAATCGCGTTTGGTGAATTCGGCTTGTTGGCTCTTGAGCCCAAGTGGATTACCAACCGACAGATTGAAGCTGCCCGTGTTGCCATGACCCGTCACATTAAGCGTGGTGGTAAGGTTTGGATCAGGATTTTCCCTGACATGCCCTATACCAAGAAGCCCGCTGAAACGAGACAGGGTAAAGGTAAAGGTGCACCTGAGGGTTGGGTTGCAGTTGTAAAGACTGGAGCTGTTATGTTTGAGATGGGCGGAGTCGATGAAGCTCTGGCACGTGAGGCACTTGCGCTTGCAGCTGCAAAGCTCCCTATTAAGACGAAATTCGTTGTAAGAAGGGAAGTGGAGTAAGATTATGAAAAATTCATATAAAGATTTGACCCTTGACGAACTGGTTGCAAAAAAGGAAGCCCTGCATAAAGAGCACCTCAACCTTCGCATGGGAAGAGTTCTCGGACATGTTGAAAATCCGCTTGCTGTTCGGACGATCAGGAGGAACATCGCTCGCGTGAATACCCTAATCCACGAATATGCCCTCGGAATTCGGAAACCGGCTAATTAAGGGAGCGAGAGTTAGATGGAAGTTAACAAGAAAAGTTTTACTGGGCAGGTGGTCAGTGACAAGATGGAAAAGACCATTGTCGTCTCCATCCCCACAAGACGGCTGCACCCTATGTACAAAAAGTATGTGACCACCACTAAAAAGGTTAAGGCACATGATGAGAAAAACGAGGCCAATATCGGTGACACGGTTCGTGTTGTCGAATGCCGCCACATCAGCAAAGACAAGTGCTGGCGTCTCGTTCAGATTGTCGAGCGTGCTCGGTAAACAGGAGAGACGTTATGGTACAGATGCAAAGTTATTTGAATGTAGCTGACAACAGTGGAGCCAAGAAGGTGCAGTGCATCAAGGTTCTTGGCGGAACCCACCGGTATGTTGCTGGAATTGGTGACATCATAGTAGTAGCTGTCAAACAGTCACTACCCAATGGTGCTATTAAGAAAGGCGATGTCATGAAAGCTGTCATTGTCCGGACAAAGAAGGAATACCGTAGACCTGACGGTACCTATATCAGGTTCGATGATAACGCATGTGTTATTATCGATGCCAACAATAACCCGCGCGGAAAGCGTATCTTCGGACCAGTAGCCCGAGAACTCAGAGATGGCTACATGAAGATTGTTTCCCTAGCGCCGGAAGTGTTGTAGGAGTGTGTGCAAATGAAGCTTAAGAAGAACGACACCGTAAAGATTCTTGCTGGAAAAGACAAAGGTAAGACTGGCAAGATCGTAATGGTAGACCGAGAAAAAGAAAGGGTTGTCGTCCAGGGTGCAAACATGGTCAAAAAAACCATGAAGAAAAAGAATGCACAGGATAAGGGGGGCATCATGGAAATTGAAGCTCCGATCCATGTATCCAATTTGGCATTTGTCACCTCAAAAGGTGTTGCAACCAGGATCGGCTACAAGTTCGATGAGAACGGTACTAAAGTCCGTTTTGCTAAAAAAACCGGGGAAGTGATCTGATGGATAAGTTCATACCTAATTTTAAGACAAAGTATCGTGAGACTATAGCTCCGGCTCTTTTTAAAGAACTTGGCTATTCCTCTCCAATGCAGGTTCCTACCCTGGAAAAGATTGTTGTCAGTGTGGGCGTCGGTGAAGCTATTGTTAACAAGAAGCTTCTCGATTCTGCTGTCAAGGAACTCGAGCAGATCACAGGTCAGCACGTTCTGAAGACCAAGGCCAGAAAGTCCATCGCTAACTTTAAGGTTCGTGAAGGACAGGAAATTGGCGCTATGGTTACTCTTCGTGGTGACAACATGTGGATCTTCATCGAAAGACTGGTCAGCATTGCTCTTCCCCGTGTCAAGGACTTCAGAGGAATCAAACCGAATGCTTTTGATGGCCACGGAAACTACTCACTCGGTATTACCGAGCAGATTATTTTCCCTGAAATTGACTTCGATAAGATCGAGCGTGTCAGCGGATTGAACATCGCCATTGTAACAACCGCTAAGACCGATGAAGAAGGCTTTGCTCTGCTTAAACAGCTTGGCATGCCCTTCAGCAAATAAGGGGTAGATATAGATGGCTAAAAAATCAATGATCGTAAAGGCAAATAGAGAGCCTAAGTTCAGTACCCGGAAAGTCAATCGCTGCAGAGTTTGTGGTAGACCCCGTGGTTATATGCGCCAGTTCGAGATGTGCAGGATCTGCTTCCGCAAATTGGCAAGTGAAGGCCAGATTCCTGGTGTTACCAAATCTAGTTGGTAGGAGAGAAAAATGGCTGTAAGTGATCCAGTAGCTGATATGCTGACCAAAATCAGAAATGCTAGTTTGGCAAAGCATGAAAAAGTAGATATTTCCACTTCAAAGATGAAGCTTCAAATAGTGAAGATTCTGAAAAATGAAGGGTACGTCAAGAACTTTAAGAAAGTAACCAAAGATGGAGTTTCCTTCATCCGAATCTTCCTTAAGTATGACGATAATCAGAGTCCTGTCCTCCATGGGATTAGTCGCGTGTCAACACCAGGTCGCCGGGTTTATACCGGGTACCGTGACATGCCCCGTGTATTCAATGGACATGGCGTCGTAGTAGTCTCCACTTCTAGTGGTATTATCACCGGTAAGAAGGCTACAGAGAATAAGGTCGGTGGCGAACTGATCTGTACGATATGGTAAGGTGGTAAAAAATGGCTAGAATTGGAAAATTGCCTATCGTAATACCTGCAGGCGTTAAAGTTGCTGTTACCGATGGAGTAGTTTCTGTCGAAGGTCCCAAAGGCAAACTCAGTTGCGCCTACAGGCCCCAAGTGACGATTGATAATAAGGGCTCTGAGATTTTGGTTACCCCGGTGGATTCCTCCAAGGTTGCTAATAGTTATCAGGGTTTGTATCGTCAGCTTGTCAACAATATGATCATAGGTGTTTCGAAAGGTTACTCCAAGACTCTTATTATCAACGGTGTTGGCTATCGAGCCGAACTGAAAGGTAATGTGATGACTTTGAACCTCGGGTACTCTACATTGGTCGAAGTTGTAATCCCTGAGGGAATCACTGCCGCTCTTGATGGACCTACCAAGGTCACCATCAGTGGTATCGATAAGCAGCTTGTTGGTCAGACTTGTGCTGAAATTCGCTCCTTGCGTGCTCCTGAGCCGTACAAGGGTAAGGGAATTCGGTATGATGATGAAGTGATCCGTCGTAAGGCCGGCAAGTCCGCTTCTGCAAAGAAATAGTGGGTAGGTAATAGAGATGAATAGAGTTATCGATAAAAGAAGAAAGCTTGCACGTCGTAAGCACCATATTCGCAAGAGAATCTCCGGTACTGCTAGCAGGCCGAGGATGAGTGTGTTTCGTAGCAACTCCCACTTGTATGTTCAAGTCATTGATGATGTCGCTGGTACAACCCTGATTGCAGCAAGTACTGTTGAAGGCGAACTGAAAGGCTTGAAAAACAATGTTGAAGATGCAGGTAAGCTTGGAGAGACCATTGGTAAGAGGATGCTTGAGAAGAATATTGACACTTGTGTATTCGACCGTAATGGCTATCTTTTCCACGGTATCGTCAAGGGCATCGCTGACGGCGCCCGCAAAGCCGGTGTAAGGTTCTAGGGGGAAACTGTGGATAGATCTAGAGTAAGAGATAAAGACAAGAACGACGGATATGTCGAAAAGCTGATCAAGCTGAACCGTGTCGCTAAAGTTGTTAAGGGTGGTAGAAGGTTTTCCTTTTCAGCCCTGGTAGTTGTAGGCGATCAGAATGGTAAGGTTGGCTATGGTTTTGGCAAGGCAAATGATGTCACCGAATCGATCCGCAAGGCAGTCGATAGGGCCAAGGCCAGCATGATTGTTGTTCCAATGAAGAAGACCTCAATTCCTCATGAAATTGTAGGCAAGTATAAGAGTGCCAGTGTCCTTTTGCGTCCTGCAGTCCCAGGTACCGGTGTTATTGCCGGTGGTGCTGTTCGTGCTATCTGCGATGCTTGTGGCATTCATGACATCTTGAGCAAGTCCCTCGGTTCTAAGAATTCAATTAACACCGTGAAGGCCGCTTTTGATGGACTCGAGCATCTTTTTGATGCGAAGAGCATAGCAAAGAACAGGGGTAAATCCCTGAGCGAGATGTGGGGTTAAGACTATGGCTGAAGTAAAAAAAATCAAAGTTACCCTAGTTAGAGGTCTTGCCCGCACCCTTCCTACACAGCGTAGAACTGTGAAGGCTCTTGGGCTCGGTAAGATTTCCAGCTCGGTTATACATGATGCTACCCCTTCCAATCTTGGAATGGTTCGTGTCGTGTCACACCTTGTGAAAGTCGAGGAGATGTAAGATGGGTCAGATTAAAGCACCTCTTGGTGCTACTACCAAAAAGAATATCGTAGGACGTGGAAACTCTTCAAAGGGTCGCTCCTGTGGTAGGGGTCACGACGGACAGAAGTCACGCTCCGGTGGTGGTGTTCGTCTTGGTTTTGAAGGTGGGCAGATGCCTTTGTATCGCCGTGTGGCGCGCAGAGGTTTCTCAAATAGTAAGTTCAAGCAGGAGTATGCAGCAGTATCCCTTGATGTTCTTTCCGCCAACTTCCAAGATGGTGATGTGGTTACACTTGATGCCCTCAAGGACGCAGGTGTGGTAAAAGGTCACAATGTCCAGGCTAAAATTCTGGGCGATGGTGAGATTACCAAGAAAGTAATCATTGATGGCTTGAAAGTTTCCGCAAGTGCAATCGAAAAGATTGGTGCTGCGGGTGGCGAAATTAGATAACAAAGAAGGGCTCTATGGCAAACTCCTTAGTTGAGATGTATAGAATTAAGGATCTCCGGAATAAAATCTTCATAACCTTGGGCCTGCTGATCGTCAGCAGGGTCGGGACAGTGATTCCCATTCCTGGAATTGATCCTCAAGTTCTGAAACTGTATTTTCTTTCACAGAGTAATAGTTCCAACATCGGACTCACAGAGTATTTGAACTTTTTCTCCGGCGGAGCTTTTTCCAATTTCTCCTTGTTCATGCTTGGTGTCATGCCGTATATCAGTACTCAGATCATTCTGCAGCTGCTGATGTTGGTGATGCCTTCCCTGAAGAAGTTGGCACAGGACCCGTCAGGCCATAAGAAGATTCAGCAGTATACCAGATATGGAACGATTGGCGTATGTCTTATTCAGTCATATGTGATCACCATTTATGCAAACTCCATTCCTGGGGTTATGACTATAGGAAAGGTTCCCTTTACCCTTTTAGCCATGCTGACGGTCACTGCAGGTTCCATGCTTTTGATTTGGCTCGGTAACAAGATCACCCAGTGGGGTATCGGAAACGGTATCAGCTTGTTGATCTTCGCCGGTATTGTGGCAAGAATTCCCGAGGCTATGACTACCTTGTTCAAGAGTGTCTCCGCAGGCATATTGAATCCGATTGTCGTCCTTGTGGTTTTTGTGATGTTTTTAGTGGTCGTGGCGCTTGTCGTCTATGAAGAGCAGGGTGTAAGAAAAATTCCCGTGAACTATGCCAAACGTGTGGTAGGTCGAAAGATGTATGGTGCTCAAAGTACCTATATCCCTTTCAAGATTAACCCCTCAGGCGTTATTCCCGTAATCTTTGCTTCTGCACTGCTTTCATTTCCCTTGCAGATCGCGACTACATTAGGACCTGAGATTAGGTGGCTTGCTGCCTTTTCCAATTGGCTTAATCCACAGGGTGCCCCCTATCTGATTATCTACACCCTGTTGATCGTAGCGTTTGCCTTCTTCTATACGCAGGTGTCTTTGAACCCGGTTGAGATGGCCAAGCAGATTCGTGAGAATGGTGGATCAGTACCCGGTGTACGGTCTGAAAAACTGGAAGAGTACCTTACAAAGATTCTCAACCGCATTGTTCTTCCTGGAGCTGTATTTTTGGCTTTCATTGCCTTGATCCCCACGCTGGTACAGAAGTTCTTCAACTTCCCTTCGTCGGTTGCAATGCTGTTCGGTGGAACCTCCCTCCTAATTTTGGTGGGTGTTGACCTGAATACCATGAGACAGATTGAAGGTATCATGAAAATGCACCACTACGATGGGTTCAATGTGAGTAGCAAGACGTCAAAACATAAATAGGCTTAGGAGCTAGAACATGAAAGTAAGAGCAAGTGTCAAACCGATTTGTGACAAGTGCAAAGTAGTCAGACGGAATGGGGTTGTCCGTATCATTTGTGATAATCCCAAGCACAAGCAGAGACAGAGATAACACGGTTCGGCGCAAGCCTTCCAACTCTATAAGAGAAATTCAGGAGGCCATTAATGGCGAGAATTGCAGGTGTAGATTTGCCGAACAAGGCAGTTAAGATAGCCCTGACCTACATTTACGGTATCGGCAGGGTTTCAGCGGTAGATATTTGTGAAAAGACAAAGGTCAACCCTGATGTAAGCATCAACACCCTCACAGGTGAAGATCTTGCAGTACTGCGTAAGGTAATTGAGGAAGAGTACAAGGTAGAGGGACGTCTGAGAACAGAAGTTGCTCTAAATATTAAGCGCCTTATGGACATTGGTTGCTATCGCGGCCTTCGTCATCGTAAGGGTCTTCCCGTGCGCGGTCAGAGGACTAAGACCAATGCCCGTACTCGCAAGGGTAAGAAGAAGACCGTTGCGTCTAAGAAGAAATAAGGAGCAGGTCATACATGGCTAAAACTAAACGTAAAGTGAAGAAAACGGTATACGAAGGAAACGTCTATATTCAGGCTACCTTCAACAATACCATTGTCACCGTTACCGACCTTAATGGTAATGCAGTGTCCTGGGCCAGCGCAGGCGGGCTTGGGTTCCGTGGAGCCAAGAAGTCCACTCCTTATGCAGCACAGACCACAGCTGAAAAAGCCGCAAAGGCTGCTATGGATTCTGGACTGCAGGAAGTGAATGTATTTGTGAAGGGTCCCGGCGTTGGGCGCGAAAGTGCCATTCGTACTTTGGGAGTTCTTGGGTTGAAGGTCAGGTCTATCCGTGATGTCACCCCAATCCCTCACAATGGATGCAGACCTCGTAAGAGCAGACGAGTCTGATGAGGAGCTAGAGAGCATATGGCAAGATATACAGGACCTAAATGCAGATATTGTAGGGTCGAAAGAACTAAGTTGTTCCTTAAAGGTGAGCGTTGTCATTCGGGAAAATGTCCGATGAATGATCCCAAATCAACCGGACTTCCTGGAAAGGACCCTAGGGCCCGTTCCAAGAAACCTACTAACTATGGTCTTCAACTTCGCGAGAAGCAGAAGCTGAAGAGAACCTATTGCATGCTTGAGAAACAGTTCAAGCTAACCTTTGACGAAGCTGTCAGAATCCCTGGTAAGACTGGTGAAAACCTCATTTCGTTGCTCGAGTGCAGACTTGACAACGTGGTGTATCGCTTGCACTTTGCAAGCAGTCGTAGCCAGTCCGCCCAGTTCATTAACCATGGTCACGTCCAGGTCAATGGCAAGCGAGTTGACATCCCTTCCTACCGTCTGAAGCCCGGTGACGTTGTCTCCGTAGGCCCCCACGGACAGAAGATGCTTACGATTAAAGAGAATCTTAAGGAATACACCAAGTCCGGTGTCTACCAGTGGTTGACGTTGGATGCGGATGCAATGAAGGGCACCTTTGTTGCTGTTCCTAGACGAAGTGAAGTCACCGAACTCGAAAAGATTAACGAGCAGCTGGTGGTCGAGTTGTATTCCAGATAAGGAGTAACCATGGCACGCAAAAACCTTCTGAAGGGCTTTAAGAAGCCCAAGGGGATTACCTTTGAGCACAACGCAGTAGAGCCGAATTATGGACGATTTATTGCCTATCCTTTTGAAAGAGGCTTTGGTACCACAATCGGCAATACGTTGCGAAGGGTGCTTCTCTCCTCAATCCAGGGGTATGCAGTCACTGCTGTGAAGTTCACCAGCTTCAATGAAGATGGTGTGCCGCATATGATCTCCAGCGAATTTGAGCAGCTCCCCGGTGTCCGTGAAGACATCTCGGATATTATTGCTGCTTTGAAAAAGCTGCGGATCAGCATGCCTGAGGACTCGGAGGGGACTAACCTTCTCATCGAGTGTAAAGGCCCTGGCGTAGTGACCGGCGCAAACTTCGAGCGTGACCAGGTTGAGATCACCAACAAGGATCTGGTCCTCTTCACGATGATGGATGATGCCAACATCGAGATGGAGGTTCAGATTGACCTTGGTAGGGGCTATGTCCCGTCTGAAATCAACGAGAAATATATTGAGGAAATCGGGACTATCCCCCTTGACTCAACCTTCTCACCTGTCACTCGCGTCACATATTCAATTGAACCCACCAGGGTTGGCTATCGTAGTGATTATGACAAACTGACACTGGAAATCTACACCAATGGAACTATTGTTCCTCAGAACGCCTTGGCAGAAGCCGCGAAGATCGCGAAAGATTACTTTCAGATTTTCATCAACTTCGACGAGACACTGATCACTAGCAATGATGAGGTAGATGAAGAGGAAGAGAGAGTCCGAAAGATTCTCAACACCTCAGTTGAGGAATTGGAGCTGACCGTCAGGTCCAGCAACTGCCTCAAGAATGCCAACATCAGGACTATTGGTGATCTGACCAAGAAGACTGAGGAAGAGATTGCAAAGACGAGGAACTTCGGTAAGAAGAGTCTCTCTGAAATCAAGGACAAGCTTAAGGAATGGAATCTCGGTTTAGGGATGACAGACTATAGCGTATTGAAGACAGCAATCAGAGTCCCAGGGAACAAGGAAGAAGAGAATGAAGCATAGGATTGGATTCAATGCGCTGAACAAAACCTCCTCACACAGGAAGGCAATGAAGCGCAGTATGGTGACCTCACTGTTCAGATATGAAAGAATTGAGACCACCAAGTCAAAGGCTCTGGAAGTTCGCAGAATGGCTGAAAAGATGATTACTCGTGCAAAAGACGACAGTGTTGCAAATCGCCGTCGCATTGACCGTGATATCAAAGACGAAGCTGTTTCCGCTAAGCTCTTTCTAGAGATCGCTCCCATGTTTGCTGAGCGCAAGGGCGGGTATACCCGTATCCTGAAAACTGGCAATCGTCTTGGTGATGCAGCAGAAATGGTCATCCTTGAGCTGGTTGAAAAAACCTCAAAGCCCGACAAGAAGGCTGAGAAAAAAGCTGAGAAGAAGGCTGAAAAAGCAGCTCCCAAGAAAGCAGCCCCTAAAAAGGCTGAAACCAGCACAAAGGCAAAAGCCGAAGTAGCTGAGAAGAGTGTAAAAGAGGACAAATAAGACTCGTTAGCGCACCTTCACCAATGTACTTGCCCGTAAGGGCTAAGCCGCTGTTGTAATGACGGCGGTTTTTTACGTTGTCTTGTATGGGGTTTATATGAAAACATTATGTCAATTCGTAAGCGGACTATAAATCACCATTCAAATCTTGGATGAAAACATTTACCCTCTTTATGGAGGCGAAAAATGGAAATAAAACTCGAAGATTACAATTTTTACATCAGACCTGGTGTCACTGACATGAGGAAGGGTTCAACTAGTCTGGCTTACATCGTCCAGAACGAAATGAAGCTTGAACCTTTCTCCAAGGTTGTGTTTCTTTTTTGCGGGCGTAGTAGAAGAACAATCAAGGCAATCGTATGGGACAACAACGGCTGGATCGAGATCATCAAGCGTCTTGAATGCGGCTCTTCATTCAAGTGGCCCAACACTGAACAAGAGGCGATCCAAGTTGAAGTATCGAACCTGCTTCTACTGCTGAAAGGTAATGATGTATGGAGAAGGTTTCCGGTTTTTACTCCCAAATATGTTGGCTAATTGATGTCTTAAAAACCTATTTATCTTACAAAAGTATTGAGTAAAACCTATTTTTATGCTATCATTCTTACATGAACGACAAGAAGATCACGAAGGAAAGTTTAACACAAATGCCCCATGAAGACCTTTCTACATTGGTCCTCAATCTTGTCTCAATCGTTCAGGCACAGAATGAAGAAATTGCAAATCTCAAGGAACTGTACAAGCTCAGGACTGTCGAAACGTATGTACCATCATCGGAGCAAGTTGGCTGGCTATTCCAAGAGTTGGAGATTCTCGACTCAGTGCTTAATTCCGAGCCGGTGATGGAAGAAACTACAGAAATTGCCGCCCATAGCCGAAAGACACGCTCTAGAATCAATGCCTGCACAGCCCCTGCCGGAACTCCAGTCTGTGACATCTTTCATACCGAAGGTGCCGTGGACACGTTCACCACCAGTGAAGGCATCGTCTACAAGAGAGTTGAGGACAAGGTCATCAACAAGCTTGCAGTAATCCCCCGCAAGGCTGTCGTGGAATGTCATCACTTTGTCCAGTACAAGGCCGTTGACGTTGAGGCAGGAAAGGACAACAAGAAAATCCTTTTTCCAGACAAGACTTCTACGCTTGGAGCTTCACCAAGCCTGGTTGCAAGTGTGGTGATCAGCAAATTTGATGACCACCTGCCCCTGTACCGGCAAGAGGAGATCTTCAGAAGAGAAGGATTCTTCCTATCGAGGCAGAAACTGGCTGCCTGGGTGATAACCTACTATGAAGAGTTGCTGCCCTTCATCAAGTATTTCAAGAAACAGGTCTACGACTCAGCTTTCATAAGCAAGGACGAGACCAAGGTTTTGGTCCTGAACGTAAAGGGCCCTTCGGGAAAACCATCTAAGAATGGTTTCATGTACATCACCATAGGCGATACCTATAATAGTCAGACCCGCAAGACACGGAGCCTGGTGATGCTTGACTATATCCAAGGGCGTTCGCGCGAAGTGCTTTTTGAAGACGTCGGCGGTTTTGGGTATGATTCCTATATCATGACCGACGGGCTCAAGGGCTACCTCTCATATGAGAAGCATTGCGTCTGCTGGGTCCATTATCCTAGAAGTATAGTTATCCGAGAAGATTTATCTAAGGTTTCATAGTAAAAACAGTTACTCCCAATCTTCTCAGATAATCGATAGACTTATTTTACTTAATGCTCAAGAAATCAGGAATGTTTTTCTCTTCTGGTTTTGCTGTTTCTAAACCTCCTGCATTTTGAGGAAACCATTTTTCATTCCACTCCTTTAGATGCTTGTCTACGGTATTTGCCGAGAGCTCGGCATAAATTTGAGTAGACTGGAGAGATTTGTGACCAAGAAAGTTCATGATTACCACAAGGGGGACTCCTGATTCCAGCATATGAGAAGCAGTTGAATGTCGCATGGAGTGAGGTGTATAGCTTTCTTCTACAAATAACTCTGGATTCATATCTTTTGCCAGAGGCACGTATTTATTGATGATACCCTCAATACAGGATATGGTCATCTGCTCATGGGTTTGGCTGGAAAAGACATGTCGGTCAGGCTTGTCCTCTATTCGCCTGTGGTCAATGTATTTTAGCAACATTTCTCCACAGGTCTCAGGAATTCCGATCCTCCTTGATTTTCCTCCTTTTCCCCTTAGCTTTAGTTTTGCACCCTTGGCACGGAAATCTACATCACCTACGGTCAGGTTGCATATTTCCTGTCCTCGGGCACCACTTGCATACATCAAGCTAAGCAGCACCTTGTTGCGCAGCCCTATTTTTGTATGGTCATCAGGCAGGCGTAGCAATATACCCACTTCCTCAGGGGTAAAAACTGCACGAGCCTTTGTTTTCCCCTTTTTCATGGGAATTTTCAGTACACTGGTTCTGAAGACAGAAGCGGCTGAGAGATCCCTGTTCTGGGCATACTTGGAAAATGAAAGTAGCGCCGACAATCTCTGGTTTTTGGTCGATATGCAACAACCGCGAACTTTTTCAATCCAGTCAAGAAACTCCAGGAGCGTATCATAGCTAAGATGGTCAAAGGTAATCTTGTCTGCTGGTATCCCTTTTACGGAATACATGAACTCAATCAACAGGCGATAGGCATATTTGTATGAAGTGACCGTATTGGGGCTTACCCCTACAGCACTTGGCAAGTAACTGGTGACAAAACTATCAAGCAGTTTCAAAAATATTGAAGATTCATTCATCGTAATTCACCTCCGGGAAGATCTGCGCGGTATATTGCCCAAACATCTCCATTGCCTCAGGAAACAATTCGCTACTGAATTTCAGGTATTTTTCTGTTTCACGAAGACTATCATGTCCAAGGTAAATCGAAAGATAGGGAACAATATCATCGATTCTATGCCCATTCTTTTCTGCATTGGCAAATGCCTTAAATACGAAAACGTGTCTCAGACAATGCTGACAGGGCCCTCTTTGATTCTTTTTTCTACCTGGCTGAGATATTTCTGCCAGTTCCAGAACGTTGTTGAACTTGTGCCTCGCATCCATGGGTGTTATTGGTTCAAAAGGATCGATGGTCGGAAACAGATACTTTTCAGGATACCCAACTATCCCAATAGCCATGCAGTAGTGCTCCAGTATCTCAGTCAAGGAATGATGCATGGGGACAAGCCGCTGTTTATCTCCTTTGGTACTTTTAAGGGTCAGCACTCCTGTACTAAGATCCACATCTCCCATTTTTAGGGACACTGTCTCTCCGATGCGCAGGCCACAGCCGTATATAAGCCTCAGAATCATGGGCTCCTCCACATGTATGAGCGTGTTTTTCTGCCTCTTGCGACCTTTTTCCAAAGTATCTGCATGATAAAAAATCCTATTCAATTCTGTTTCAGAGAAAATATATGGGACATAATCATCATGCCCCTTCGGGACAGGAGGTATATAGCTATGAATTCCATAGCTGCCCAGCTGTATCAAGAAAATTCTGATAACTACCACCTGG
>Ga0209414_1000150_pt1 | contig 31254 bp, 25 predicted proteins | sample LakVidmifraction_4_FD_181154 | JGI IMG/M metagenome (GOLD analysis project Ga0209414, IMG submission 181154) | Hypersaline microbial communities from Lake Vida, Antarctica - Brine Hole Two &gt;0.2 micron (SPAdes) (version 2) | ecosystem: Environmental > Aquatic > Non-marine Saline and Alkaline >...
AGGAAACATTATAAATCGGCCTTAAATATCGCTCTTAAATTAGACAACGACACCCTGCTGCTATCGTCCTACAACAATTTGGGCAATGTCTATTCCGAGGATAAAAACACTACCCAGATTGGGATAGATTATTATAACAAGACAATTGAGCTGGCCACAAAAATGAACTATGAAAGCAAGCTTTTTACACCCACAGCAAATCTTGCCTGGACCTATATAGATAATGGGTTATATGGCAAAGCCCTACCTTATTTAAAAAATAGCTGGAAATTGTTGGGAAACAGGGATGATAATTTAATTAGGGCCCAACTCCTCACTTTAATGGGCCGCTATCATATGGGAATAAATGAATTGGAAGAAGCAAAATCCCATTTTGAAGATGCAATTCAAAGGGTAGAAAAAGACACATTGATCCTTGAGGCTTCCTTAGTTTACAAGGAATATGCTAATCTGCTTTTTAAGCAAGGAAGTTATAAGGAGGGCTTTCTTGCTTTAGAGAAATATGACCAATATAATTCTCAAATTTTTGAAAAGGAAAAATTAAGACAAATTGAAGCTGCTAACGTGAAATTTGATGTAATCCAATACCAAAAGGATCTGGAAATTTCCAAGAATGAGCAACTTTACAAAGATGAGTTAATTGAAAAATCTCAATTGAAAACACTTATTGCTATTATGTCCTCCATCCTTTTGATAATTATACTTTTAGGATTTTATAAAAGCAGCCGATCCCGCAGAAAGTTAAATAAAGATCTGCTTGAGAAAAACAAGGAATTGATCATTGCAAAAGAAGAAGCAGAAAGGCTTTCCATTTTAAAGACCAAATTTTTCTCTACCATAAGCCACGAATTGCGTACCCCACTTTACGGGGTCATTGGGTTAACTTCTATTTTAATGGAGGATAAAACCCTTGTCAATCATCAGAAAGATCTTAAATCACTTAAATTTTCTGCCGATTATCTATTGGCATTGATCAATGATGTATTGCAAATGAATAAGATGGAGTCCAAATTGTTGAAATTGGAAAACCTCTCCTTCAATTTAAAAGATTTAATGCGCAGTATTGTAAAATCCTTTGAATTTACCAGGCTTCAAAATAAAAATGCTATTCATCTGGAAATTGATCCGAAAATTCCATTTAATCTCATCGGCGATCCCGTAAGGCTTTCTCAAATTTTGATGAATGTGATTGGAAATGCCATGAAATTTACCGAACGAGGGAATATCTGGATCTCGACAAAATTGGTGGAAGATAAAACAGATTCAGCAAAGATCTATTTTGAAATTAAAGATGACGGTTTGGGGATTCCGAAAAATAAGCATCAAATTATTTTTGAAGAATTCTCCCAGTTGAAATCGGAAAACTATAATTATCAGGGTACAGGATTGGGTCTGCCAATTGTAATTAAATTATTATCGCTTTTTAATTCTGAAATTCATTTGGAAAGCGAGGAGAAGCAAGGTTCTGTATTTAGTTTTGAGATTGACTTTAAAAAAGCTGCGACCGGAATTGTAGATAACGGGATCGAGACAATAAAAGATGAATTAACCATTCAGGAAACAGGAGGAAGACGAATTTTAATTGTTGACGATAACCGAATTAATCAGGTTGTTACCCAACGTATCTTGGAGCAGAAATCTTTTATTTGCGAAATATGCGACAATGGCCTGGATGCGATAGAAAAAGTTAGAAATAACTATTTTGACCTTGTTTTAATGGATGTGAATATGCCGGGAATGACCGGGACGGAGGCAACTGTGAAAATAAGGGAATTTAATAAAGACATTCCCGTAGTTGCTCTTACTGCATTGGAAATTGAAGAGATAAGGGGTGATATTTATAAGGCAGGAATGAACGACATTATAATTAAACCTTACGACACTTCAACATTTTATCAGGTAATCTACAGGAATATCCCATCAGAAATAGTGAATCAATAAACTCTTATTTCTCAATAATTTTTGAATCTTCAGGTTGCGCAAAGAGCTCATCCTTAGCATCAAAAAATTTGATATTGCTTATGGTTGCTTCCCCTAATTGCTCTCCAATCCCGTTCTCTTTATCCCAGTTGTGGAAGGTCCATTTGGATGCGACAGGAATTCCATCAACTTTTTTATAATCGTGATAAACAATCGCATGCGGATTTTCTTCCGCTTTTTCTTTTGCCTTTCCTAAAGTAACTATATAGGCCGCGGCGTGCAATAATCCGGTTTCCGGTTGTTGGTATACCACATACCAGTCATCTGGAGCGTCACCAATATTCTCCCCAAAACTTAACTTTCCTGAAGTATAGGGAGTTTTATCAATTTGAGTAGAATCCAAAAGTTCCCAGTTGGTTCCCGGATCGGTTAATTTAAAAGGAATGGAAAAAAAGTAATTCCAGGTAAACATATCAAACCTTGCGCCTTTGTCATTTGCATTGGCGGGACTTAAAAAAACATCTTTTCCATTGTAAATCAATTTGGAGCCATTTTTCTTATCTATTCTCACTCCGGTGGAGTTTGTAAGGCTGGTTATTTTTGCCGTCAAACGCTGTTGACCGCCAAAGGAAAGATCAATATCAAAGGAAACCGCTTTTTTAGCTTCCCAGGCTTGTTTGTTATGTGCGGCTTCAATATTTTGAGCAAATGCCACTGCAGGAGAAACCGCTTCATTTCCGGGGCCTCCATCAGGCTCAGTTATTTTCTCATTTTCGGGAGAATCCTTCTTTTGATTTTGGTTACACCCAAAAATTGTCAAGACCGATAATATCAATAAAAATTGTTTCATTTTTTTTTGTTTTATTTAGTGTGAGAAAGCTATAGTAACTTTCAAAGGAATTTAAAGTTACTTAAATAATAAAAAAACCGCTTCGCTTTATCTAAAGCGAAGCGGTTAATATCTAGATTCTAAATCTCCTTATTTTACCATTTCAAAACTGCGTTTTATAAAGGCGGTTAATTCTTCGCCTTTAAGCAGGTTTTGAGATAATCGGGCCAGATCCAACGATTGTCTTATCAGGCGTTCCTGTTTTTTGCTGGTGCTGGTGTTCAGTATTTCCGAAATCAGTACGTGATTGGTATTTACCACCAAATTGTACATTTCCGGCATATTGCCCATTCCAGGCATACCACCACCGGTTTGTTGCATTTCCTTCATACGGCGCATAAATTCGGGTTGGGTAATAATCAGCGGCGCAGAATTGCTGTCCATCGCTTCCAGTTGAATACTGTATTCTTTAGTTACCACCTTTTCAAAATCGGCTTTCAGTTTTTCTTTTTCTTCTTCTGAAAGTTTTGAGATCTTATCTTCTTCTTTTTTGATGAGGTTATCCACATTGTCGCTATCTACACGCACAAAAGAAATTTTCTCTTTTGAAGTTTCCAGTTTCTGGATAAGGTGTGATATAATTGGAGAATCCAATAACAATACTTCATAACCTTTTTCCTTAGCGGCTTCTATATAGCTGTGCTGCTTATCCTGGTTTGAAGCGTATAAGATCACCATTGTTCCGTCCTTATCGGTTTGAGAATCTTTTATTTTATTCTGAAGTTCTTCAAAGGTAAAATACGTATTATCTACAGTTGGGTAAAGTGCAAATTTATCGGCTTTTTCAAAGAATTTTTCTTCAGAAAGCATTCCGTATTCAATAACGATCTTAATATCGTTCCATTTCTTTTCAAAATCCTCGCGGTTATTGTTGAAGAGGGATTTCAGCTTATCGGCAACTTTTTTGGTGATGTAACTGGAAATTTTCTTAACAGCACCGTCAGATTGTAAGTAGGAACGTGAAACGTTTAATGGAATATCCGGAGAATCAATAACCCCGCGCAACATAGTTAAAAATTCAGGGACAATTCCTTCAACATTATCGGTTACATAAACCTGATTTTGGTAAAGTTGGATCTTGTCCTTTTGCATATTCATATCCTGAGTCATCCTTGGGAAATAAAGGATCCCGGTAAGATTAAAAGGATAATCCACATTTAAGTGAATGTGAAACAACGGATCTTCAAATTGCATTGGATACAACTCGCGGTAAAATTCGTTGTAATCTTTTTCCTCCAAATCGACTGGTTGTTTTGTCCAGGCGGGAGTAGGATTATTGATTATGTTGTCTACAGTTACAGATTCGGGTTTTGCGTCTTCCGGTGCATTTTCAGGAAGATCAATGGTTTTCTCTTTTGTTCCGAATTTAATTGGGATTTGCATAAACTTGTTATACTTCACCAAAAGTTCCTGGATCCTGCTTTCTTTTAAAAACTGATTGTCTTCTTCGTTTATATGAAGAATTACCTCAGTTCCACGTTCTGTTTTATCGGCTTCTTCCAAAGTGAAATCGGTAGTTCCTTCGCAAGTCCATCGGGCTGCCGGTTCATCTTTATAAGATTTGGTTAAAATTTCAACCTTATTTGCCACCATAAAGGAAGAATAGAATCCAAGACCAAAATGGCCTATAATTCCGCTGTCTTTGGCAGAATCTTTATATTTTTCCAGGAATTCCTCGGCACCTGAAAAAGCGACCTCATTGATATATTTTTCAACCTCTTCTTTGGTCATCCCAATTCCGCGGTCAATTACATGAAGGGTTTTGTTTTCTTCATCGATCTTAACCTCAATAACAGGATCTCCATATTCCGCATCGGTTTCACCAATGCTGGTCAAATGTTTCATTTTTATAGTTGCATCAGTTGCGTTTGAGATTAACTCACGCAAAAAGATTTCGTGATCGCTGTAAAGGAATTTTTTTATAAGTGGGAAAATGTTCTCTACAGATACATTGATTTTTCCTGTTGCCATATGTTTTGAAATTTAATTTAATTGAATGTTTGTTCCTTTCCATAGTCAAAAAAAATACCAAGACCGGTTCGCTGACAAACTGACACATGTAATGTATAAGTTTTGGTTTCGTCTAAAAAAGTGTCGTTTTAAATGACAAGCTGAAATATTTAACAAATATTTTTGTTTAAACATTATGATAAAAGATTAAACAGGTTGTATATTTGACAAATAAAGACTGAATTATGGCAACGAAAAAACAAAACCCCGAGAACAAGGCGAAGGTAACCGTAAAATTTACCAAAGATCAATTGATAAGCCTGTATATGGAATATGTACTTGAGCAAGAAAAAATGCCCAAAAGCGTCTTTAAATTTTGCAAGGAGAAGGGTCTTACCGAAGAACAGTTTTACAATTTCTTCGGAAGTTTTGATGGATTAAGAAAAGGAGTTTGGAATCAATTATTTGATAACACCATAGATCTAATCGCAAAAAGTCCTGAATTTGAGGATTTTACTACCCGTGAGAAATTGCTCACATTTTACTATACTTTTTTTGAATTATTAACTGCAAACAGAAGTTATGTCTTGTACACACTTACTGAAAATCCTGAAATGATGAAAAATCTGGATCAGTTAAAAGGGCTTAGAAGAAGAGTGAAAGGTTTTTCAAATGGATTAATACGTGAAGGGAATGAAGATAAAACTTCAAAAATTTTAAAACAGTCGGAAACTATTTTTTCTGAAGCTACTTGGGTACAACTGTTATTTATAATTAAATTTTGGATGGATGATAATTCCGCACAATTTGAAAGTACAGATGTGGTAATAGAAAAATCTGTAAATACGGTTTTTGATCTTTTTGATAATACACCCCTGGAAAGAATTCTGGATCTGGGTAAATTTTTATGGAAAGAGAAAATGGCATAATCCCCCTATATTACCTTCACAGATGGTAAATCCCCACTTTTTAAAGCTGTCTGTGAAGTCCTTTTAAACCCAAAACAATATGAACACGATAGATAAAATACCCACAGGAAAACTTGGAAGAACCAGTAAGATGGTTCAAACCGGAGTAAAAGTTGGTGGGAATTACATAAAGTATTACAGTAAAAAAGCTTTTGATTCAAGCCTTACAAGAGATGAGTTGGATGAAAGCAATGCTACAGATATTTACGACGGTTTAAAAAGTTTGAAAGGGAGTGCTTTAAAGGTAGCTCAAATGCTTTCAATGGAAAAGAGCCTTTTGCCAAATGCCTATGTAGAAAAATTTTCATTAGCGCAATTTAGCGTTCCATCCTTATCAGCTCCTCTGGTTCGGAAAACTTTTAAAAAATACAATGGGGAATACCCCGAAGATCTTTATGATACGTTTGCAACCCAATCGGTAAATGCGGCCAGCATCGGTCAGGTGCACCGCGCAACAAAAGATGGGAAGAAACTTGCTGTGAAAATCCAATACCCGGGGGTTGCAGATAGTATCAGTTCAGATCTTGCAATGGTGAAGCCTATTGCAACAAGAATGTTCAACCTTAAGGGAAAAGATTCTGAAAAATATTTTAAAGAAGTAGAAGGAAAATTGCTCGAGGAAACAGATTATATTTTGGAAGTAAAACAAAGCAAAAATATTTCTGAAGCATGTACACATATTCCTAATCTAAAATTTCCGAAATACTATGAAGAGCTTTCCAGTGAAAGAATTATCACGATGGATTGGATGGAGGGCGAGCATTTGAGTGAATTTGCGAAAAAGAATAACGATCAGGTCATAGCTAATAAAATAGGGCAGACTTTATGGGATTTTTATATGTATCAAATGCACCATCTTAAAGAATTACATGCCGATCCTCATCCCGGAAATTTCCTGATAGACAGAGAAGAGAATTTGATTGCGATAGATTTTGGGTGTGTAAAACAAGTCCCGGATGATTTTTATGTTCCCTATTTTGAATTGGCAAATAAGGAAAACATCAATAATCCTGATTTTTTTAAAGAAAAGATGTATCAACTTGAAATTCTTCGCAAAGATGATTCACAAAAGGAGATCACGTTCTTTTCAGAATTGTTTTATGAAATGTTGAGTTTGTTCACTAGTCCATTTCACAACGAAACTTTCGATTTTGCAGATGAAATTTTTTGGTCAAAAATAACAGAATTAGGAGAAAAATATAGCAAAGATTCCGAATTACGAAAAATGAACGGAAACCGAGGCAGCAAACACTTTTTGTATATCAACAGAACATTTTTTGGGCTATATAATATGCTTCATGATTTAAAAGCTAAGGTTGAAATTAACAATTTCAAAAAATATATTTAAGACTTTATTTATTGGTTAGGTTGTTAGGAGAGTGTGGCTATTTTATAGTCACACTCTCTGCATTTATAGAAAAGTCAAAATTTTGAAATTCCATTTCAATACATTTTATACCGATTGTTTTGATAAATTAAAAAAGGCTGCAGAACCTAAGTTTTGCAGCCATTTATGTACCATTGGGTTTAATTCCCCGTGAAATTGCTCCCAGGTAATTGATTCAAAATAGAACATCAAAGTTCACATCCTAATTTTTCATCGCTTCTTCGGGTTGTTCTATTGATCTTTTCTCTTTGTTTTTCACATATTTTTCAAGCCATTGGTCTTGTTCCCAAAGCACGTGTAATACAGATTCTTTTGCGCTGTACCCGTGGCTTTCCTTTGGAAGCATCACTAAACGGGCAGTTGCTCCCAAACCTTTTAAGGCGTTGAAATAACGTTCACTTTGCATAGGATAGGTGCCGGAATTATTATCGGCTTCTCCATGGATTAGCAATAAAGGGGTTTTCATCTTATCGGCGTGCATAAATGGTGACATTGTATTATACACTTCCGGTGCTTCCCAGTAATTTCGTTCCTCGCTTTGAAAACCAAACGGAGTTAAAGTCCTGTTATAGGCTCCGCTCCTTGCAATTCCCGCTGCAAATAAATTTGAATGTGAAAGCAGGTTCGCGGTCATAAATGCACCATAACTGTGGCCGCCAACCGCAACGCGATCCCGGTCTATATAACCAAGTTGGTCTACCGCATCTATTGCCGCTTTTCCGTTTGCAACAAGTTGCGTTCTAAAACTGTCATTTGGCTGTTCCTCACCTTCTCCCACAATTGGGAAAGCGGCATCGTCTAAAACAACATAACCACGATTTACCCAATAAATGGGAGATCCGTAATATGGATACGTGAAATCGTTGGCATTCGATGTGTTTTGCCCGGCAGAGGATTTGTCTTTAAACTCTCTTGGATAGGCCCAAAGAATCATCGGTAATTTCGTCCCGGAATTTTTATCATAATTGGCAGGAAGGTATAGTGTACCGCTTAATTCAAGACCATCGTCTCTCTTGTATGTGATCACCTCCTTATGAACATCTTCCAAAGCTTTAAAAGGATTCACGAAACTGGTGATTTGCGTAAGATCATTTTTAGTATTAATATTCCTGATGTAATAATTGGGATATTCTGCGGATGCTTCTATTCGCACTAAAAGTTTTCCCTTCTTAATATCGATCGCTTCTACAAGGGATTCTTTTTTATTGGTATATTCAGATTGATACAACCTTTTGGTTTCCCCATTTTTCAAATTGATCTCATCTACAAAAGGGAACTGTCCTTCTTCAGAAAAACCGTCACCCAATAAGAAAGCCTTGTTATTATCCAGGGAAAGCACAGTTGCTCCAAATTGATTCTTTTTTGTAACAAAACTTCCCGGATCGTTGTATCTATCTTGATAATTTCGGTCAAATAGCACTTTTGGAGCTTTATTGGGTTGAGAAGGATCAAACACATAGGTACGGGAGTTTCTGGTGTTCCACCAGCTATCGTATGCAATTGCGGTATTATTATCACCCCAGGTTATTCCTGAGAAACGATCTTTTGTCTTCAGGATAGATTTGCCTTCTCCTGTAAAGGGAGCATTCAGCAAAAATACTTCATCGCGAAATGCAACTTCATTTTCAGGATCTCCGCCATCCAAAACTTTTGCATACACCAAGGTAGCCGGTACATCACTTCTCCATGATAAGTCTCGTCTTCCTTCTCTTTCAGCCATAAAACCCTGCGGAAGATCTTCGATTAAAGGAACATCATTTACTTTGGAAATTTCTTCCCCTTCTTTGTCATAAATAATGCTTTCTGAAGGAAATCTGTTATAAGGAACCAAATAGGAAAAAGGTTTTTTAATACTTGTAACCATTACATAATTCCCATCTGGGGAAAAGGAAATGCTGCTATACATTTTCGCCTCTTTCCAGTCCTTCTTTGTGCCTTCCATAGAAACTTTTACAAGGGAAGCTTTTGCCAGTTGTTCAAAATTATATTCGTCATTAGGATTTTGCAAAAGATCCTGATAGGTTCTGTTTTGAGCTTTGCTTCCGTCGCTCACAGAAACTGTAGGACCTTCGGGTATTGCGGTTGCACTGTTGATTAAGTCTTTTCGGTTTTCTGGTATCATTTTCACCAGTACGGCAGAATTATCTTTGAACCAATTGATCACATCACGCATATTGGCATTCAAATTCCCATCGGTTAATTTTCTTGCCTGTCCTGTGGAGATTTCCAATACCCAAAGTTCAACCCCGGTATCGGTTGTATGGGTCATCGCTATTTTTGTTTCATCCGGAGACCATGTGAAATTGGTCAATTTAGGATTTTCGGGTAATCCTTTCACCTCCATAGGTTCTTTGGAATTCACCTGTTTTACCTGCACATTGTTATAAAAGGTTGCCCGACTGCTAATGTTTGTAACAGGATTTATACGCAGACCGCCCAGGCGCATTTCGGTTTCACTTAATTCTGCGATGGATTTATATTGATCCCGGTATAAAAAAACCATCATTTCGCCTTTACTGTCAATAATGGTTGTTGGGGCAAGAGGAACATCTACCAGCTCCAGGATTTCCTGTGGCGGTTTTTGATAAGTCAGGTTTTCCTGGGCCATTGCCGTAAAAAGGAAACTTGCCGTAAGAAAACAGAAAATTAATTTCTTCATAAATATAATTATTAAAGGGTTTAGAAAAGCGCGGCAATTTATAAGCGGCAGAGGTTAATCTTTCTTATATTGCAAGGCAGAAACATATTAAAACCTAAATTTAGTAATAAATAATTTTAATTTCATAATTTCTTCAAATATGTATCAATCTAAAATTGCCGGGCTTGGCAGTTATGTGCCTGAGAATGTTGTAACCAACGATGACCTTTCAAAATTGATGGATACCAATGATGCCTGGATCCAAGAGAGAACAGGGATAAAGGAGCGAAGGCATATCAAGAAAGGCGATGGAAATTCCACTTCAGTAATGGGGTTTAAGGCAGCGAAAATTGCCATAGAACGGGCTAAAATTTCCAAAGTTGATATAGATTTAATTGTTTTTGCCACTTTGAGTCCCGATCTTTATTTTCCGGGTTGCGGGGTGATGGTCCAGGATATGCTCGGCATTAATAATACCTGTCCGGCTATAGATGTTCGCGATCAATGCAGCGGGTTTGTTTATGCGGTATCTGTTGCCGATCAATTTATCAAGACAGGAATGTATAAAACCGTTTTGGTGATTGGGAGCGAAAACCACAGTGGAGGCCTGGATTTCTCAGACCGTGGCCGATCCATTTCGGTTATTTTTGGAGATGGCGCAGGAGCCGCAGTATTAACCCGAAGTGACCATATTGGGCAGGGAATTCTTTCCACACATTTACATTCGGAAGGGAAGCACATGATGGAACTCTCACAAAAGGGACCTAGTACCGAGTATTGGGTACCGGAAATAATAGCCGATAATCCGCAGGGAGACGATATTCCTTATTATCCATATATGAATGGGCCTTTTGTATTTAAACATGCCATAATTCGATTTACCGAAGTGATCTTGGAGGGCTTGAAAGCAAACGGATTGGAAATAGATGATATAGACATGTTGATCCCACATCAGGCTAACCTTAGAATATCTCAATTTATTCAGCAAAAATTAAAATTGAGTGATGAACAGGTGTTCAATAACATTCAGAAATACGGAAATACTACAGCAGCTTCAATTCCAATTGCCTTAACTGAGGCTTGGGAACAAGGAAAAATAAAAGATGGCGATACGGTTGTTTTGGCTGCATTTGGTAGCGGATTTACCTGGGGAAGTGTTATCTTGGAGTGGTAATTTTAGAAAAAAGATTTTGAGAAGTTAGATAATAGAATCAAAACTTTTTTGAAGATAAATCCTTCTTCTCCCTGTCATCCTGAGTGCAACGAAGGAAGGGCCGGGGATAAACGGAAATTAAAAAAGACTTGGGGACGCGGAGAAAAAGGGACTTGGGGAGTGAAAAAAAAGAAGTTAGAAGTACGATGTTAAAAAAAAGAGAATATAGAGAAAAGATTTTTAAAATTAGTTATAGTCCCCAAATCTGGGAGATCTGCGGGAAAAAATAAGATTTTACTTATGAAAAAGAAAACATTGGTTTTAGGGGCTTCATTAAATCCTTCTAGATATTCAAATCTGGCAATTAACAGGTTGGTTTCATATGATCAGCCAACTGTTGCCATCGGGTTAAAGAAGGGTGAAATCGCCGGGGTTTCCATTTCTACTGAAAAGGAAAATTTTGAAGATATAGATACAGTTACCTTGTATTTAAATAAGCAAAGACAGAAGGAATATTACGAGTACATAGTATCTTTAAAACCCAAACGGGTGATCTTTAATCCCGGAACAGAAAATCCTGAATTTTATGCACTTCTTCAAAAAAACAATATTGAAGTTGAGGTAGCCTGTACTTTAGTGTTGCTTGGTACGAATCAATATTAATCCTAAAAAGGTTAGAAGGCCGTTTAGGATTAAAACAAAGAATCCGAATTCAAAACCAAACCAAATCTCACTATTATTGCTTATCAGGTAACACAGAACGGGTGAAAGTATGGCAACAACCGGTACCCATTTGTCTTTTATCTGCCATTTAGTGAACATTCCAAAGCTGTACATTCCTAACAACGGGCCGTAGGTGTAACCTGCAAAAACAAACAGTTTGGCTATAACGCTTTCATCTTTTATGATATATTTAAAGCTAATAATGACCAGTATTAACACGATGGAAATCCCGATGTGAGTCAGTTTTCTCGCGGTTTCCTGTTTTTCACGGGTATATCTTTTTTCTATATCCATGATGTCAATGCTGAAAGAGGTAGTAAGTGCGGTCAGCGCGCTATCGGCACTGCTGTAAGCGGCGGCGATAAGCCCCAAGACAAAAAATGCAGCGATACCAACTCCTAAGCTGCCTTGAGTAGCGATAACAGGGAATAGATCGTCTTTTGAAGCGGAAATTCCATTTTGGCTGGCATATTCAGTTAATAAAACTCCCAGGGTCAAAAATAATAAATTGGCAAATACGAGTACGATGGTAAACCAAAACATGTTTTTCTGTGCATCTTTTAAGTTTCGGCAGGTCAGGTTTTTTTGCATCATATCCTGGTCCAGCCCAGTCATTACAATGGCAATAAATGCTCCTGAAAAAAACTGTTTCCAAAAATAATCGGCGCTTTTAAAGTCGTCAAAAAAGAAGATTTTCGAAAATTCACTATTGGAGATATGCGAAATTAGATCGCCGCCTTGTATGCCCAGATCATCAGAAATATAATAAATACTTGCCCCAACCGCAATGAGCATACATAAAGTTTGCAGGGTATCTGTATATACAATGGTCTTTATTCCGGACCTAAAGGTATAAAGCCAAATTAGGGTGATTGTCATCATTACGGTTGCCCAAAACGGGATCCCAAGAGCATCAAATAAGATAATTTGCAAAACGTTTGCCACCAAAAACAATCTGAAACTCGAACCTACAATGCGGGATAACAGGAAAAAGGAAGCGCCTGTTTTGTATGAATAGGTCCCAAACCGGCTTTCCAGATAGGTGTAAATGGAAGTTAAGTTCATTTTATAATACAGCGGGAGCAATACCGTACCAATTACCAGGTAACCCAAAATATAACCTAAAACCACCTGCATATAGCTAAACTGGCTGGCTTCAACCCATCCGGGAACAGAGATAAAAGTAACCCCGCTCAGGGAAGCGCCAATCATCCCAAATGCAACTATATACCAGGGAGACTGTCTGTTTGCTTTAAAAAACGCATCGTTATTTGCATTTTTACCCGTAAAGTATGAGATCAGGATCAAAGCCACAAAATAAGCCGCGATGAGCAGGAGGATATAAGTTGGTTGCATAAAGTTGAATTTCGGCCGCAAATTACAAATAAAGCCTTTAGCATCTAGGTAAGACTCATCTTCTTAATTTTATGGTAGATATTCTAAAAAAACGTAATTTTGAAGCATGGATTTTTCTTCAAAATTATTGGAACAGGCAGTAGCCGAAATGTCTCAGTTACCGGGAATTGGAAAGCGTACCGCTTTAAGGCTGGTACTTCATCTCTTAAGGCAACCGGAGCCACAAACCGAACAATTGGCTGCCGCATTGGTGAATTTGCGAACAAAGATCAAATTGTGTTCAAATTGTCACAACATTAGCGATTCAGAAGTATGCGAAATATGCGCAAACCCTAATCGGATACGGGAAATTGTTTGTGTAGTGGAAGATATCCGCGATGTGATGGCCATCGAAAATACCGCGCAATACAGGGGTTTATACCACGTATTGGGTGGGAAAATCAGTCCGATGGACGGAGTGGGCCCTTCACAACTTACCATCAAATCCCTTGTAGATAAAGTAAAAGGAGGCGAAGTAGAGGAAATAATATTTGCGCTAAGCAGCACTCTGGAAGGGGATACCACCAATTTTTATATTTTTAAGCAGTTGGAAGGAATTCCGATAAAAACATCTACCATCGCCCGGGGAATTTCGGTGGGCGACGAACTGGAATATGCCGATGAGGTCACCTTGGGAAGAAGTATCGTCAACAGAATTCCTTTTGAGAACTCTTTAAAAAATTGATTTTGGCGGAAAGGAGCAATTTGAAAACAGAAAAGTTAACTTCAGAATAATAAAGGGAAACAATTTATTTATTACCCGCGATTTTTAATCGTGGGCTGGAATAATTGACCTGCTCAAAAATATCTTCAACCATTTATGTTTTTCACAAAGAATCGTTCAGGGAGAAATCCTTGATGTGGGGAGTTTCAGGAATTAGCATAATGTTTTGTTACAAACTAGAATCTCACAAAGTTTAGGGCGTCAACTGCTACTGAGAAAATTGAATTTTTAGGCTAGGATCAATTCTAATTTGTTTAAAACCTTCCGATTCTTTTTATTTTCAGCAATTGAAATTGTAATTTTACCCAAGTTGTGATTATTAACATTCGCTTCAACATTAATTTGATAAAATAATTTATTTAACTATTTAGTGCTTATAACGCGATAAATTGATTAATTTCGCAAATAATATTATTGAAAACATCTTTGAAATAAGAATATGGCAAAGTTTGAACTTAAGTTGCCCAAAATGGGTGAAAGCGTTGCAGAAGCAACCATTACAAATTGGTTAAAGGAAGTTGGGGATACTATTGAATCCGATGAGGCTGTTCTGGAGATCGCAACCGATAAGGTTGACAGCGAAATTCCCAGCGAAGTTGATGGTATATTGATAGAGAAACTCTTTAATGTAGATGATGTAGTTGAGGTTGGGCAAACCATTGCTATTATTGAAGTTGAAGGAAAAGATGACGATGACCAGACCGCTGAAGTCAGTGAGGAAAAGCCTGCAGAAGCTATGGTTGAAGAGGTTGAAGAAACCGTTTTGGAGGCAAAACAAGCAGCAGTAAGCACTCCCCAGAATTTTTCAGATTCCACAAGGTTCTATTCCCCTTTGGTAAAAAATATTGCCAAGGAAGAAGGTATTTCTGTCGGGGAGCTGGAACAGGTAGAAGGTTCCGGAAAAGAAGGCAGGGTTACCAAAAGTGATATTCTGGATTATGTTAAAAACAGGTCATCACAACCTGTGACCGCTACAAAAGAAACCCAAAAAGTTGAACCTTCAGTAAAAGCGCCACAAGCACAACAAGCCCCGGTAAGTGTAAGCGGGGAAGATGAAATTATTGAAATGAGCCGAATGGGCAAAATGATAGCCCATCACATGGTTCAGAGCAATCTAACTGCTGCCCACGTACAATCTTTTATTGAGGTAGATGTTACAAATATTTGGAACTGGAGGAATAAGCATAAAGCGTCTTTTGAAAAAAGAGAAGGTGAAAAATTGACTTTTACACCCATTTTCATGGAAGCAATTGCAAAAGCCATTAAAGATTTCCCGATGGTAAATGTTTCGGTTGATGGCGATAAGATCATCAAACGCAAGAACATCAATATAGGAATGGCTGCGGCACTTCCAGATGGAAATTTAATAGTGCCGGTTATTAAAAATGCCGACAGATTGAATTTGGTAGGAATGGCAAAAGCTGTAAATGATCTTGCCAGCAGATCACGCCAAAACAAATTAAAGCCAGACGATATTCAGGGAGGAACTTATACCGTGACCAATGTAGGAACTTTTGGAAGCATCATGGGAACTCCAATTATCAACCAGCCACAAGTTGCTATTTTGGCCCTGGGAGCGATTAGAAAAGTGCCTGCGGTGATTGAAACCCCGGAAGGTGATTTTATAGGGATTCGCCACAAAATGTTCTTATCGCACAGTTATGACCACAGGGTTGTAAACGGTGCTTTGGGCGGCCAATTTGTGCAAAGGGTTGCGCAATACCTTGAGGCATTCGATAAAAACAGGGATATTTAAAAAATATTTAAAGCTATTTTAAAGCCACGATTTCATTTTAAACAATGGATTCGTGGCTTTTTATTTAAAGGAAAAGAGGTTGTTTAACATTTTGAATTTCATCCGGAATTAATTCTCAATTAACCTGAGATATTCTAATCAATGAAGTTTAAAAATACAGTCGCTAACCTGCCTTTTCTGGCAGGCAGGGGTACTAATAATAGTCTGATGGAGTGCTGGGATTTTTTTTTATTCGTTTATCTGCCTGCGGGCAGATTGGTTCATGTCAAAAGCGGTGGAATAACACTTCTTTCTTGAATTCTTTGAGAAGTTTAAGTATTTTGTTCTTTTAATAGGTTGAAAAATTGGCTGGATTCTATAAAAATCCTTAAATTCCTTTCCCGACAGAACTGTCAAATAATGTTATCTTTACATAAAATAAGCTTGAATTTATGGAGTTAAAACTCACAAAACCCATTTGTTTTTTCGATTTGGAAACCACAGGAATAAATGTCGCTAAAGACAGGATCGTTGAAATTTCAATTTTAAAGGTATTTCCTAACGGAAATAAAGAGAGCAAGACCTGGCTGGTAAACCCGGAAATGAATATTCCAAAAGAGGTAATTGCCATTCATGGGATTTCCAACGAAAAAGTTGCTGATGAACCCACTTTTAAAGAATTGGCAACGCAAATTCACGAATTGATCAAAGATTGTGACCTGGGCGGTTATAATTCCAACAGGTTCGACATTCCGCTCTTGGCGGAAGAATTACTGCGCGCAAATATTGATTTTGATATGAAAAACGTGGTTTCTGTCGATGTACAAACCATTTTCCATAAAATGGAACAGCGTACACTTTCTGCCGCATTTCAGTTTTACTGCGGAAAGGATCTTGAAGGCGCACATTCAGCAGAAGCCGATACAAATGCAACTTTCGAAGTTTTAAAATCGCAGCTGGATAAATATGAAAATCTGGAGAATGATATGTCCTGGCTGGCAAAATACAGTTCTCACAAGAAATTTGCTGATTTTGCAGGTTTTATAGGCTATGATAAAAATAAAGTGGAAATATTCGCTTTTGGAAAATACAAGGGAAAACAGGTGGAAAAAGTCTTTGAAGATGAACCGGGATATTTTGGGTGGATGCAAAATGCCGATTTTCCGCTTTATACCAAAAGAGTGCTTACGGCTATTAAGTTGAGAAAACTCAATACCAAATTAAAATAAATAAAACACGTATGAAAATAATCTGCATCGGTAGGAATTACAGCGCTCATATTTCAGAATTAAAAAATGAAAGGCCTTCCGATCCGGTAATTTTCTTAAAACCGGACACCGCAGTTTTACTGAAAAAACAAGCCTTTTTTATTCCCGATTTTTCTGATGATGTGCATTATGAAGTAGAAGTTTTGGTTAAAATAAACAGGGTTGGAAAACATATTCAGGAGAAATTTGCCCATAAATATTATGACGAACTCGGTTTGGGAATTGATTTTACAGCCAGAGATCTTCAGCAAAAATTAAAAGAAAAAGGCTTGCCCTGGGAAAAAGCCAAGGGTTTTGACGGAGCTGCCGTAATAGGCGAAAAATGGTTGGATAAAAATTCCATTCCGGATTTAAATAATCTTAAATTTAGTCTGCAAAAAAACAGTGAGTTTGTACAACAGGGAAATACAGGCGATATGTTGTGGAAAATAGATGATATAATTGCCTATATTTCCCAGTATTTCACTTTAAAAATCGGCGATATTATTTTTACCGGCACCCCCGAAGGAGTTGGCAAAGTTGAGGCAAATGATAAATTGACCGGATTTATAGAAGATGAACAAATTTTTTCAATTCAAGTAAAATGATGAGCAAAAACTACAATTTAGAGAGCGTAAGGGAAATGGCCGGTGATGACAATGATTTTGTGAAAGTGATTGTGGAAACATTCTTAGAGGAAATCCCAGCAGATGTAAAATTGATGACTGAAGCTATTGAAAATGAAAATTCAGCAGTGGCTTATCAATTCGCGCATAAAATGAAACCAAATTTACAGCTTTTTGGCTTGGAACTCATGGATCAGATCTTGATTATAGAAGCCTGGTCCAAAGCCAAGGTAAATTCTGTTCTTGCAAAAGAGGCCGGAGAAAAAATAGCATCCAAAGTCAGTTTGGCAGAGCAGGAATTAAAAATGGATTTTGAATTGTAATGACAGCCGAAATTATTACGATTGGGGATGAAATTTTAATTGGTCAGATAGTAGATACCAATTCTGCTCATATCGCGCAGGAATTAAATAAAATTGGTATTTCCGTGCATCAGATCACTTCTATTGAAGACGAGCATTCCCATATTCTAACTACACTTCAAGAGGCTACAAAAAGGGCAGATATTGTAATTATTACGGGCGGGTTAGGACCTACCAAAGACGATGTTACAAAACACGCCTTGTGTGAGTATTTTGATGATGTGCTGGTCAGGAATGATGAGGTATTACAGAATGTTGAGGATCTGTTCAAAAAAAATAAAAACACCCCAATTTCCGATTTAAACAGGGATCAGGCCATGGTCCCTTCAAAAGCCATTGTTTTACACAATAAATATGGCACCGCCCCCGGGCTTTGGATGAAAAGGGATAAAACCGTTTTTATAGCTATGCCAGGGGTGCCTTTTGAGATGAAAGCCCTGATGGAGCTTGAGATCATTCCCAAACTCGTGAAGGAGTTTAAAAGGCCTTTTATTTATCATAAAACCATTCGCACCTACGGATTAGGTGAAAGCGCACTTGCGCAGCGTATTGAAACTTGGGAAAACAATCTGCCTAAAGCTATAAAATTGGCCTATTTGCCCGATTCCGGGACTGTTAGGTTAAGGCTTTCCGGAAAAGGCGATGATAAGGAACTGCTAAAAATTTCCATAGAAGGAGAATTTGAAAAAGTTTACCCTTTACTAGAAGATATACTTTCAAATGGATTGGGGGAGGACCAAGATATTTTGGCAAGCATTAGTAACCTTCTTATTTCGAAAAAGCAATTTCTTTGTCTTGCCGAAAGTTGTACAGGAGGCGAAATTGCTGCAAGATTTACTAAAATTCCTGGTGTTTCTAACTGTTTTAAAGGAGGCCTTGTAACCTATGCCACGCATTCCAAGGAGGACATTTTAAAGATCCCTGTTGGGGTTATTGAGAAAAACAGTGTGGTTAGCGCTCAGGTTGCCGAAAAAATGGCTGAAAATGCCAAAAAGATCTTTAAATCGGATTATGCCCTTTCCACTACCGGAAATGCAGGACCTTCCAAAGGAGACAGCGATGCGGAGGTTGGAACAGTTTTTATAGGTTTGGCGACTCCGGATAGAATCTTTTCCAAAAAATTTGAGTTTGAAGGCAGCAGGGAACAAATAGTGGAGAAGTCAGTTAATGAGGCCTTTAAAATAATTTTAAAGGAACTTATTTAGCAACTGACATTATTCTGATATGATTTTAACCAAAGCATATTTGGGTGAAGTGGCAGGGGTTGAGATAAGGCTAATAAAAACCTATAAATAAATTTAATATTATGTTGGGTGTTATGTAAAATAATCATAAATTTGCAGCCTGTTTTGAAATAACGCAATAAAGAATAACGCAATGTCAAGAGTTTGTGAGCTTACGGGTAAAAGAGCAATGGTAGGAAACAATGTTTCTCACGCTATGAATAAAACCAAACGTAAATTTAATATTAACTTATTAAAAAAACGTTTTTATATTCCTGAAGAAGACAGATGGGTAACTTTAAAAGTTTGCGCTTCTGCATTAAAAAATATCAATAAAAAAGGGATCTCTGCTGTCATGAAAGATGCAAGAGAGAAAGGATTCTTAAACAAATAATCCTAACCATTAAGACACAGTAATATGGCTAAAAAAGGCAATAGAATTCAGGTAATCTTAGAGTGTACAGAGCATAAAGCCTCCGGAAAACCGGGTACTTCAAGGTATATTTCAACAAAAAATAAGAAGAACACGCCAGACAGACTGGAGTTAAAGAAATTTAACCCTATTCTTAAGAAAATGACGGTTCATAAAGAAATTAAATAAAAAAATCATGGCAAAAAAAACAGTAGGAGCTTTACAAACAGGGTCCAAGAGATTGACCAAAGCCATTAAAATGGTAAAATCACCTAAAACAGGTGCATATATATTTGTTGAAAGTATTATGAATCCTGAACAGGTAAGTGACTTTTTAAGCAAAAAGTAAAATATTTTAAAATATTTACAAAGCCGTCCCGAGCAATCGGGACGGCTTTTTCTTTTTGTGTATATTTACGCTTGAAATAATGCGGAATAAATAATTTTGTTCTGCATATTTTCAGAAAGTTAAAACCTTCCAAAAAATGAGTTTATTTAAAAAGATATTTTCCAAAGAAAAAAAAGAAACCCTGGACAAGGGATTAGAAAAATCTAAAAACACTTTTTTATCTAAAATGAGTAAAGCCGTTGCCGGCAAATCTACAGTAGATGAAGCGGTATTGGATCATTTGGAAGAAGTTTTGATAAGCAGCGATGTGGGTGTGGCAACTACCATAAAAATCATTAAGCGCATTGAAGAACGTGTTGAGAAGGATAAATATTTAGGAACAGGAGAACTCAATGAAATTTTAAGGGAAGAAATCGCCGGCCTACTCTCTGAAACCAATTCCGGAGAGGCGACTGGTTTTGATTTACCTAAAGACCAAAAGCCTTATGTAATTATGGTTGTGGGGGTAAATGGCGTTGGAAAAACTACCACTATTGGCAAACTGGCCCATCAATTTAAAAAGGACGGAAAAAAAGTCCTGCTTGGGGCAGGCGATACCTTTAGGGCGGCAGCAATAGATCAGCTTCAGGTTTGGGCAGACAGGACACAAGTGCCTATAGTTAAACAAAAAATGGGAAGTGACCCTGCTTCAGTTGCTTTTGATGCAGTGCAAAGTGCTGTAAAACAGGATGTAGATGTGGTGATAATTGATACTGCGGGCAGGTTGCACAACAAAGTAAATTTAATGAACGAGCTTACCAAAGTGAAAATGGTGATGCAAAAGGTAATTCCCAATGCGCCTCACGAAGTTCTTCTGGTGTTGGATGGTTCCACAGGTCAAAACGCCTTTGAGCAGGCAAAACAGTTCACCGCTGCTACAGATGTTACTTCTCTGGCAGTTACAAAACTGGATGGAACAGCTAAGGGTGGGGTTGTTATTGGAATAAGCGATCAGTTTCAAATCCCCGTAAAATATATTGGTGTAGGGGAAGGGGTGGAAGATCTGCAGGTATTCAATAAATACGAATTTGTGGATTCCTTCTTTAAAAAATAAACCCGTTTTTTGAATTTATTATAAAATAAGCCAATTTTCAGGCTTATTTTTCAATTCGGAATAAATGGCTTGTAGAATCCTCCTTTTATGAAAAAGATTATCCTATTTTTATTGGTTTTATTAAGTGTTTCCTGCAAAGACAATAAGCAGGGAACTTCTTCGGTTAAAATAGTTCAGGACACCACAAAGGTTTCGGAAGAAAGGGAATACAAAGTTCTGGATTCTAAATTCATTCGTAATGATTCACTTTGGGCACCTTTTAAAGCAAATTTAGCCGCTTTTCCTGATGCCCGTTACACCCAACTTTTGCCATTGATCCTGGATCAAAACATTCCGTCTTTACAGAAATCGGTTAAAAACGATGAGTTTTCCTATGAAGAACTGGTACTTTTTTACCTTTATAGGATCAAAAAATACGACAGGGAAAATGATTTGAGCCTTAATTCGGTTATTTCCCTTAATCCAAACATTTTGCAAGAAGCACGAGAAAAGGACAAAGTTTTAAAAGCCGGTGGCGAAAAACATCCCATTTTTGGAATCCCGGTTTTGTTGAAGGATAATATCAACACCAAAAATATGCCTACCACAGCCGGTTCGATGGCGTTGAGAAACAACCAGACAGACGATGCTTTTATCGTCGAAAAATTAAAGGAAAATGGTGCGTTGATATTAGGGAAAGCCAATTTAAGTGAATGGGCTTATTTCTTTTGCGGCGATTGTCCCAGCGGCTATTCGGCCATTGGGGGACAAACTTTAAATCCTTACGGAAGAAAGATCCTCGACACCGGAGGCTCAAGTTCGGGAAGTGCGGTTGCGGTTGCGGCAAATTTTGCTACTGCAGCGATAGGGACAGAAACTTCAGGTTCCATATTATCGCCATCCAGTCAGAATTCACTTGTAGGCCTTAAACCTACCATCGGTATTTTAAGCCGTGGGGGAATTGTGCCCATTTCAGGTACTTTGGACACTCCGGGCCCGATCACAAAATCGGTGATAGACAATGCTATTCTTTTCTCGGCCATGACCGGAAAAGATATGAAGGATCCTGCTTCTGCAGCAAATAAAAACAACACAACGAACTTTTACGGTTCACTCAAGGAAGGCTCATTAAAAGGAAAACGTTTTGGTGCTATAAAGAAATTGATGGAAGATCCTCTTTACGTCGCCGCAATGCAGGATCTGAAGTCGGCCGGAGCTGAGATTATAGAATTTGAGGCAGAAGAAATTCAGCTTCCTAATTTTACCAGGTTACTAAATTTGGATATGAAAAAGGATCTTCCGGAATACTTTAAAAATTACGGGGGGGAAGTTGGTTTTAGATCGATAGAAGATATCGTGGTTTATAATAGTCAAGATACCCTATCCCGGGCACCCTACGGGCAAAAATTATTTTACGGGATCCTTGCTGATTCAGCCACCGAAGAGGAATTTATGGCAATCAAGAATACTCTAAATAGGAACGGGAAACAGTTTTTTGAAATTCCAATGAAAGAGCATAACCTGGATGGAATTCTTTCCATAAATAATTATCACGCCGGGTTTGCAGCAGTCGCAAAATATCCTGCACTTACCGTACCTATGGGATATGCTGAAAAAAGTGCGCCAAAAGGACTGACTTTTATAGCAAAACCAAACAGCGAAGCCGAACTTTTCGCGTGGGCATCTGCTTATGAGCAGGCATCACAAAAAAGAAAATCTCCAATAAACTATAATAATTAAGGATGCCAATAGGAAATTTAAAAATGCTTTTAAGTAAGGTCATTCTCTTTTATAGTGTCTTCTATATTGTAATGAAAGTATTTGCGGTACTTTTTGAAAATGTATGGGTACTTCCAAATCTCATTCTGGCGCTGCCTTTTCTGATCATTGCCATACTTGGGGGAATGATGTTAAAACGCAATAATTACTCATGGATATACGTAATTGCCGGTGTTTTGGTGATTAGCCTAATTCGTTATTATGAAGCTGAATGGGTGGTGAATTTACATCAATATTTAAATTAATAACTAAAATTTGATTACAGCTAATCTCACACTTCAACCAAAAAAGACATTTCCTAAGGAGGTCTTTCTTAACGGGGAATGGATAAATCCTGAAAATGCTTTTGTTTCAGTTTTCGACAGGGGATTCTTGCTGGGAGACGGGATTTATGAAGTTACTCCTTTTTATGATGGAAAACCATTTAGGCAGAAAGATCACCTCGATAGGTTGCAATACTGTTTGAACGAGATCGAAATTGAGTTTGACGCGTTTTCTTTGCAGGAACTTATGTTAGAGGCTGTTTCCCGTTCAGGTTTCTTTCAAAGTGATTGCGCTGTTTATATTCAAATAACCAGAGGTGTAGCACCACGCACCCATTTTTTTCCTGAACAAATACAACCTGCAGTTTTATTGTATGCCTTTCCAGTCGTGCTTAATGGATTTGAAAATAAACAGGCTTCAGTTTTGGTTTCTGAAGATTTGAGATGGCACCGCTGTGATATAAAATCCATTTCCTTATTGGCTAATATCAAGGCAAATAATCAGGCTCATCGTTTAGGCCTGGATGAAAATTTATTGATCCGGGATGGATTTTTTACTGAAGGATCTCACTCTTCAGTATTTTTCCTGAAAAACCACAGGATCTTCACACACCCGGAAGGGCCTCATATTCTTTCCGGAATTACCCGAAAAGTAATTCTTGATATGTGTCGGGAGATGGATATTGAGATAAGTGAGAAAGCCTTGCATATAGATGAATTAAAAGGGGTTGATGAAGTTTTCCTAACCGGCACCACTACTCAGATTTTATCGGTAAAATCAATGCTTTTAAATGAAAAGGAGATCTTCAACAGGCCGGAGACCGGGGAAATTACAAGACAGCTTCAAGAGGCTTTCTTAAAATTAACCCGAAGTTCATCTTAATTTTTAATTGCTTCACAATGTCCGGATCCCCGTTTCGATGCTGGTTATAGGCGATTTAGATAAAAAGTAAGGGAATTAGAGCAATGATTATGATCTTTTTCATTTATAGAACTTTTCTGGCTATGCAGCTGATGAAGACACAAAATTGGATTTCAGATAAAAATTTAAGTATAAGACCCTTAACCGTTTAAAACAGTTTCTGCTATTCAAATAATAGATTGTATCTTTGCAGCCGCTTACTTTTTAAAGAACTATCGGTTTTAAAAACCTTTGAGGTCTCAACAAGAAGCTAATAAAATGTATTTAAGTTTATGAGGACGAAGTCGATAAAGAAGAACAGGATCAATGTAGTAACTTTGGGTTGCAGCAAAAACGTGTATGACAGTGAGGTGTTAATGGGTCAATTGAAGGCCAATAACAAGGATGTTGTTCACGAAGAGGAAGGAAATATTGTTGTGATCAATACCTGCGGATTTATAGATAATGCTAAGGAAGAATCGGTAAATACCATCCTTGAATACGTTGCTAAAAAGCAAAAGGGTGAAGTCGATAAAGTTTATGTAACCGGATGTTTAAGCGAACGCTATAAGCCGGATCTTCAAAAAGAAATTCCGGATGTTGACCAATATTTTGGAACAACCGAACTTCCCGGTTTGCTGAAGGCCCTGGAAGCCGACTATAAACACGAATTGTTGGGCGAACGTTTATTGACAACTCCGCAGAATTACGCTTATTTGAAAATTGCCGAAGGTTGTGACAGGCCTTGTTCTTTTTGTGCCATTCCCTTAATGCGCGGTAAACACAAATCTACCCCAATTGAAAACCTTGTCAAGGAAGCTGAAAGCCTCGCTGCAAGCGGAGTTAAAGAATTAATCCTGATCGCCCAGGATCTGACTTATTACGGACTTGACATTTATAAAAAACGGAATCTTGCCGAATTGCTTGAAAATCTTGTAAAAGTTGAAGGTATTGAATGGATACGTTTACATTATGCGTTCCCTACCGGTTTCCCAATGGATGTTTTAGAGGTGATGAATCGCGAACCTAAAGTTTGTAATTATATTGATATTCCGTTGCAACATATCTCCGATGATCTTTTGAAATCAATGAGACGTGGAACAACACACGAAAAAACTACCAAATTGCTTCAGGATTTCAGGAAAAGAGTTCCTGAAATGACTATAAGAACTACTTTAATTGTTGGATATCCGGGTGAAACTGAGGAACATTTTCAGGAATTGAAGGAATGGGTAAGGGAAATGCGTTTTGAACGTTTAGGTTGTTTTACCTATTCCCACGAGGAAAATACGCACGCATATAATCTTGAAGACAATGTGCCTCAGGAGGTAAAACAGGATCGCGCCAATCAAATTATGGAATTACAATCTCAGATTTCCTGGGAACTGAATCACCAAAAAATAGGAAAAACCTTTAAAGTGATAATCGATCGAAAAGAAGGTAACTATTTTATTGGCCGTACAGAATTTGATTCTCCCGATGTGGATAATGAAGTTTTGATAGACGCCACCAAAACCTATCTTAAAACCGGCGAATTTTACGATGTAAAAATTAATGAAGCTGAAGATTTTGATTTGTATGGAGAGGCTGTAAATGTGGAAACTTTGAAACCAACGAGAAAAGAAATCAAGGTTAGGACGGAATAGTCAACCTTCTCATTAAATAATTTTAAAAAAACCTGCGCTAATTCCCGCAGGTTTTTTTCTGTCTTTTAAAAAGATTTTAATTCTATTGAGACAACTTTTGCGATGGAATTTATAATCCAATTCAAAAAAAATCCTAAAATAAACTATTAGAATCAGGCGATATTTATCTACGGTTCCAGATATACTTCCTGGACGCTTCTTAAAATTTTCACTCCTTCATCAATTGGGTGTTGAAAAGATTTTCTACCAAATTTCCAATAGATGTTGGTATTAAATATAATTTCGATTCCAAAGTTTTAACTTTTAGTGGTTAATTAATTATTTGAAGGTGACATGTTGCGTTTTACTCTTTATACATTTTATCTATGAGCTCTTTATATTTTTTCTGAATAACTTTTCGTTTCAGCTTTAAAGTTGCTGTAATTTCTCCCGCCTCAATACTGAATTCTTCCGGTAATAAGGTGAATTTTTTAATTTTTTCAAATACAGAAAACTCTTTTTGCAATGCTTCAAATCGCTTTTCAAACATCTCTTTAATTTGATTGTGATTGATCAATTCTTCAATATCCTTAAAGTCAATTTTATTTTTTATAGCATATTTTTTCAAATTCTCAAAACTTGGCACTGCCAATGCCGTTACATATTTTTGTTGGTCACCAATAACTGCTATTTGCTCAATGAAAGCATCATTTATAAATGCCGTTTCTAATTTTTGAGGCGCAATATATTTTCCGCCAGAAGTTTTCATTAAATCCTTTATTCTGTCTGTAATGATTAAATTGCCTTTTTCATCAATTTTTCCGGCATCGCCAGTACAAAGCCAGCCATCTTTAAAAACCTCAGCAGTTTCTATAGGTTTTTTATAATAACCTTTCATTACGCCTGGACCTTTAACCAAAATCTCATCGTTTACACCTATTTTTATTTGAGATCCTTCAATTGCTTTTCCCACAGAATTAAATTCAAAATGGGTATCTCCAAAAAGAGCAACCGTTGCTGTAGTTTCCGTTAATCCGTACCCACATTTAATATTTAAACCAAAGGAATGAAAAAACATGACCATTTCACTGGCAAGCGGAGCGCCGCCACAAGCAATGAAATTTATCCGTCCGCCAAAAATTTCGCGTAATTTACTTAGAACAAGTTTGTCTGCAATTTTATATTTTATCTGTAAACTTTTAGGAATGGGTATTTCCAATCTTTTATAATTGTTATGATATGTGTTTCCTACCGCCAATCCCCAATCCATTAATTTAATTTTAACAGTTGGAGCTTCCTTTTTTTTAATTTGAATTGCCGCGTAAATTTTTTCAAAAATACGAGGAACCGTACACATTACGGTTGGTTTTACCTCTTTTAAAACCTCAACAATTAACTTTGGATTTTGATTGAAATATACTTTTATGCCTTTGTGGAAACAAAAGAAAACCCAACTTCGTTCATAAATATGGCTTAAAGGCAAAAAACTTAAAGAAGTGTCCTTTTCAGAAACTTTTACATCAAAATCGTGCGCTTTTAAAGACTCCAAAAAATTGGAGTGGTCTAACATGACTCCTTTTGGTACTCCGGTAGTGCCTGAAGTATAAATAATGCTTGCTAAATCTGTTAATTCACTTTCGAAAAATCTTTTTTGAAGCTCTGTTTCAATGGGTTCATTCGTTTTATAAACTAAAAATTCATTTAAATGAATTGAGTTTTCTGTGTTTTCAAATTTAATGTCTTCGGAAAAGGCAACTATTAATTTTAAATAGTTATTGGTTTTTGAAATTTGCGATGCTTTATCATATTCTTTTTGACTACCGACAAAAATTAAATTTATTTCAGCATCATTTACAATATATTCAACCTCTTTTTTTGAATTTGTCGCAAAAATAGGAACTGAAACCGCTCTAATGCTCATTATGGCAATGTCAGCTATAATCCATTCGGGCATATTTTCAGCGAATATGGCAACATTTTGATGTTCTTTAATACCAAAATGCAACAATGCTTTTGAAAGGTTTTCAATCTTGGCGCCAAAATCGGTCCAGGAAATTCCAACCCAAGTTTTCAATTTATGATCTTTATAATAAATGGCATTTTTACCTTGATATTGCAATACCTTATTTCTTATTTCTATGCCAATATTATTGTTATCCATTTAATTTTTAGCTTTTAATATTTTGAAGTAACAAACATTTACTTTGTATCAAAGTTACAAAGATTTAGTGCTATTTGTGTTAGGGATCGAGGTATTTGTCTGAGCTCTTTTTGCACTTTTCAGTAAAAAATAGGAAAAATTTTTAAAGTGATAATCGATCGAAAAGAAGGTAACTATTTTATTGGCCGTACAGAATTTTATTCTCCCGATGTGGATAATGAAGTTTTGATAGAGGCCACCAAAACCTATCTTAAAACCGGCGAATTTTACGATGTAAAATTAATGAAGCTGAAGATTTTGATTTGTATGGAGAGGCTGTAAATGTGGAAACTTTGAAACCAACGAGAAAAGAAATCAAGGTTAGGACGGAATAGTCAACCTTCTCATTAAATAATTTTAAAAAAACCTGCGCTAATACCCGCAGGTTTTTTTCTGTCTTTTAAAAAGCTTTTAATTGTATTGAGATAACTTTTGCGATGGAATTTATAATCCAATTCAAAAAAAACTCCTTAAATAAACTATTAGAATCAGGCGATATTTATCTCCGGTTCCAGGTACACTTCCTGTACACTTCTTAAAATTCTCACTCCTTCATCAATTGGGCGTTGAAAAGATTTTCGGCCCATTATTAAACCGCTTCCCCCGGCGCGTTTGTTTATTACCGCGGTTTTAACAGCTTCTTTAATATCCGATTCTCCTTTTGAACCTCCCCCGGAATTGATCAAACCAATTTTTCCCATATAACAATTGGCAACCTGGTATCGGCAAAGATCGATTGGGTGATCTGTAGATAATGCTTCATACATCTGATCATCATACTTGGCAAATTTGATATTTTTAAAACCGAAATTTGTTTCCGGGAGTTTTTGTTTAATGATGTCTGCTTTTATAGTTACACCAATATAATTTGCCTGCCCTGTAATATCTGCAGAAGAATGGTAGTCCACTTGATCTGTTTTAAAAGCGTTATTTCTGGCATAACACCATAAGATTGTTGCCATTCCCAGTTGATGCGCTTCTTCAAACGCAGCTGCGATTTCCTGAATCTGCCTGTCACTTTCTTGCGAGCCAAAATAAATCGTCGCTCCTACAGCTACGGCACCCATATTCCAGGCTTCTTTCACAGTTCCAAAAAGGATTTGGTCAAAGGTATTTGGATAGGTGAGCAGTTCATTGTGATTGATCTTTACAATAAACGGGATTTTATGGGCGTATTTTCTCGCGTGCATCGCCAACACCCCAAATGTGGAGGCAACACCATTACATCCGCCTTCCACGGCGAGTTTTATAATGTTCTCAGGATCAAAATAAGCCGGGTTTTTATAAAAAGAAACTGCCGCCGTATGTTCTATGCCCTGATCTACAGGTAAAATATTTAAATAACCGGTTCCTCCAAGGGTTCCATGATCATATAATTGTGCCAGGCTACGCAACACCTGTGGATTCCTGTCGCTATTGATAAATTTATCAACCGCATTTGGAGCGGGAATATTAAGGTTTTGTTTGGGTATTTTATTACAGACGTGATCCAATAAATAGGATGCGTCTGAACCAAGGATTTCTTTAATCGTAGCTATGTTTTTCATAATTTCGGTTTGTTTTTTAAAAATTTACTGTTTGTATTTACTTGTGTTTTTCCTTTCATTATAATCTGAGATCATCTAAATCCCAAAAGGATAGGTTTCGGGCATCAGGTGGCTATCGGGTTCTATTTTCAATGGATGAAGCGCTTATGTTTTATCAATAAAGATAAAAGCATCATATCTGTCAGAGACTTTCGAAGGAACGTAATTTCCCCATTCCCTTTCCGGGTGATAAACAACCCCAATTGCCCTGTGTCCCGTTTTTTTAGCGAATGCTTCCTTTAATTGAGGATCTTCATCAAAAATTATCAATTTATTCTTTGGATCCTGTTGATGAAGTTTATATTCTAAACTGTTATGAATGGCTTCTGGAACTATCATCTTCTGCATTTTTTCGCCCCAATTGCTTCCAGCTACTACCGATCCTGAATAAGAACCAAAACCAATCAGGACTACACCGTCTTTTTCGTGTTGTTCACGTACCAATTGACCGACATTGATCAATCCGCTGCCTGCCATATCAGTAGCGCGCGCATCGCCTATATGGGTATAGTGCTCCCAGACAATAATTTTAGCATCCGTGCCGTGAAATTTTGTCAATGTATTTAGTGTTTCTACCATATGGCGGTCCCGAACATTCCAGGAATCCTCGCCAAAACCTGCCATTGCCTTATAGTACTTTTCTCCATTTGCAACAACCAGGCTGTTTAATTCGGCATTTAAATTGGCTTCCGGTTCATGATCGTAACTATGGGACCTTTTTCTAACTTGCTGCAATAAGGAAATAACTTCTTCTTTACAACCTGCCCTGGAAGATGAAAATGCCGTTGCATAAGAATCTTGTTCTCTATAAGGCTCAAAACAATTCACAGCTTTTTTGGCAAGTTCTGCAGTTTTGGGATCCTCCTTTTCCAGGTATTTCACTATAATTTCCATAGATTCCCACAAGCTGTAAACATCCAGGCCATAGAAGCCTATTTTTTTATCTGCCTGCAAATTTTTATTGTGGGTTTTTAACCATTTGGCAAAGGCTGCAATTTCCCAATTAGCCCACATCCAGGTAGGCCAGCGTTTAAATTCTTTTAGAACATCTGTGATAGATTTCTCATTGTTTTCAAGGCTTTTTATCCATCGGTTTATTTTGTAGCAATCCGGCCAGTCGCCTTCAACCGCGATAAATGAAAAACCTTTTTCTTTTATAAGTCTTTTGGAAATTTTAGCCCGCCAGGTATAATATTCATGAGTCCCATGACTGGCTTCTCCCAGTAATACGTATTTTGAATCACGAATTCTATCCATTAATGGATTGAGGTCTGAGGCTCTTTCCAGCGGTTTATAAAATTGCGAAAGATCTATTTTTGAAGTGCTAAAAGAACTCATTTTTTAAAAAATATCAATTAACCAATTGAAGTTAAGATATTTAAAACTAAAAATAGTGTGCCTGATTTATAAATAAATTATAAATTTTAGAAAAACAGAAACTTTTATTTGACCCGAAGTTCTCGCCCAACAGTTTCGGTTTTAGGCCTAAGCGTAACGCCCATCAAGCATTACAACGGGCAAGCCAGATCATAAAATCAGGCAAGACAACGATAGTTGATCTGGATTTGGCGCAATTCTTTGATGAGATCCAACCATCAAAGATTGCTATGGCTTTTAGGCACAAGGATAAGAGATAAGTGTTTATTACGCCTGATCTCCCGCATCCTCAAAACCGACATTTAATGGGTGGGTTACAGGAGCAACGTAGTAAAAGTATTCCCCCAGGGAAGTTCCTTTAAGCCCGCTACTATCCAACATTGTATTAGATGAGTTAGACCAGGAGCTAACACGCAGCGGATTGGATTTCGTCCGCTATGCGGAGGAAGTACAAATCTTCGTAAGCAGCAACTTGAGCGCAGAGAGGGTGCAATAAAGCATCACGCAATTTAAAGAAAACAGGATGAGGCTCAAGGTGAACCTTGAAAAGAGCGGCATAAAGCTTTGTTACGAGGTGAACTTTTTTGGGATACAGTTTGTTGCGTGGGGGGGAATTAGGATTGAGCCGAGCCAGTGCGCAGCGCTTAAGGGAAAAGCTGGATCAAGCATGATTGTTGAGGACTATGCAAAGATTGTGGTTAATCTATAAAGTAAGAATTCTACATTTTTAACTCCTCTAAATTGCGCCCT
>Ga0209414_1000152_pt1 | contig 31136 bp, 25 predicted proteins | sample LakVidmifraction_4_FD_181154 | JGI IMG/M metagenome (GOLD analysis project Ga0209414, IMG submission 181154) | Hypersaline microbial communities from Lake Vida, Antarctica - Brine Hole Two &gt;0.2 micron (SPAdes) (version 2) | ecosystem: Environmental > Aquatic > Non-marine Saline and Alkaline >...
AGCACATCCTTGGTAAACTGCTGGCCCTCTTTCGTACCGATACCCTTGCCGAGGAAACGGGCATTGATACACGCCTCGTTCATACCTACCAACCCGATGGTTGAGAAGTGGTTCTTGAATGTGCCCAGATAGCGTTTGGTATAGGGGTAGAGACCGGCATCCATCAGCTTGGTGATTACAGTCCTCTTCACTTCCAGCGATCGGGCACTGATATCCATCATCTTGTCCAGACGCTTGTAGAAGTCCTCTTCATCCTTAGAGAGATAGGCGATCCTGGGCATGTTGATGGTAACGACCCCGATGGAGCCAGTGGATTCTCCACTACCGAAAAACCCACCAGATTTCTTTCTCAGTTCCCTGAGGTCCAGACGCAGGCGACAACACATCGAACGCACATCACTGGGCTCCATATCACTGTTGACGAAGTTGGAGAAGTAGGGCGTGCCGTACTTGGCTGTCATCTCAAAGAGCAGCTTGTTGTTCTCCGTATCAGACCAGTCAAAATCCTTGGTGATGGAATAGGTTGGGATGGGATACTGGAAGCCACGGCCTTCGCTGTCCCCTCCTATCATGGTCTCGATGAAGGCCTTGTTGACCATATCCATCTCGCGCTTGCAATCCTTGTACTTGAAGCTCATCTCAACCCCACCTACGATAGCAGAAAGTTCAGCAAGGTCGGAAGGGACTGTCCAGTCGAGGGTTATGTTAGAGAAAGGAGCCTGGGTCCCCCATCTTGAGGGAGTATTCACCCCAAAGACAAAAGATTCTATACACTGCTTGGTCTCCTGGTAAGATAGATTGTCCGCTTTTACAAACGGAGCCAGGTAGGTATCAAAGGAAGAGAAGGCCTGGGCCCCCGCCCACTCATTCTGCAGGATTCCGAGGAAGTTGACCATCTGGTTACAAAGAGAAGAGAGATGCTTGGCAGGGGCACTGGTTATCTTGCCGAAGACGCCACCAAGACCGACCTTGATGAGTTGGTTCAGCGACCAGCCGGCACAATAGCCGGTAAGCATGGACAGGTCATGGATATGAATCTCTGCATTCCTATGGGCATCGGCGATCTCCTGGTCATAAACCTCAGAAAGCCAGTAATTGGCAGTAATGGCACCACTATTGGAGAGGATGAGACCTCCCACACTGTAGGTAACCGTAGAATTCTCCTTGACGCGCCAGTCGTCCAGTTTCAGATAGCCGTCCACTGCATCCTTGTAGTCAAGGATGGTCGACTTCATGTTCCTAACCTTTTCCCGCTGCTTTCGGTAGAGGATATAACTCTTGGCCACATCGGCATAGCCTGCCTGCACCAGAACCGATTCTGCGCTGTCCTGGATCTCTTCAACACCTATGGTCCCATTCTGGATCTTTGGCTCATAATCACTGGTAACTTTCAGGGCCAGAAAATCTATGATGTTGGGGGTAAACTGCTTATTCAATGCTTCAAATGCTTTTGCTAATGCTGATGCTATTTTCGAGATGTCAAAAGGGACAATCGAACCATCACGTTTGATGACTTGATACATAAAAATGCTCCTATTCTGGTGTTCGCTAAGAACCAGACTACATCATATATAGTGTTAGAGCAAGTTTAATCACGCAATATGTGGTGTTTATAGGGTGTATATTTTTTCACTACCCTCGAATGGATATAACTCCAATATCACTTTGCAATAGGTTCTTAAAGCTCTCCATCTCCTCGTGGGAGAAGGCTGTCATGGCCTCTTTTCCCAAGAGATTTCCACTGTCCACAAAGGTTTGCAGAGAATATGCCTGACATCCTTCAAGCCAGGTCCCTATTGCCTTGATATCGGAGCGTGTATGGTATTCACGGACCAAGGTGGTCCTGAACTCATAAGGCACACTTCCTCCCATCAGGATAGAGACACTCTGCTCTACGTTTGTAGTGTCATAGTGAGGGATTCCTATTGTTTTTCCATAGTGTTCCCTGCTGTTCTTGATATCCATGGCAACATAGTCGACAAGGCGGTTATCGACCAGATGCTTCAATCCATCGGGAAAGCTTCCATTGGTATCGAGCTTGACCAAAAAACCCATCTCCCGAATTCTGGCTATAAAATCTATCAGGTCCTTCTCAAGCATAGGTTCCCCTCCGGTTATGCACACCCCATCGAGGAGGCCTTGTCGTTGTGAGAGAAACGCAAAGAACTCCCCTTCAGTAATACCTGGTTCTGTAGCTGAAGCAAAGACAAGGTCGGGATTATGGCAGAAGGGACAGCGAAAGTTACACCCTCCAAAAAAAACCGTACAAGCCACCTTTCCAGGATAATCGAGCAAGGTCATCTTCTGTAAACCCAGTATGCGCATAGTAAGCCTCCGCATCGAGTGTAAGAGTGATTGTGAAAAATGGGAAGGTATTGTGTGAAGACACTGTTTTCTAAAAAAGTAACTCAGCACTGTTATAGGGAGTAAAGACAGCGAAGGCGATGCTTTGTGCATCGCCTCCATCCATACCATTTATTACAGGAATCTTTTCCTATTTTTTCTGGTTATTGTTTTTTCTCGTTTCTTTGTTCTTATCAGCTAGCTCTACGGCATTGCAGGGGAGTTGCCATCAGTGCGCTGGTTGATGATGCGGATCTGCTTGTAAAGGCCCTCACCCTCGCTTTTGGTATCCACGCCGCCAAAGTCGGTCAGGGCAGTATGGACAAGCCTTCTCTCATACGGGTTCATAGGTTCAAGCAAGCGGCTTCTGCCACTCTTTCTGACCTGCTCGGCACTCTTGAATGCCATGCGGATAAGCTGCTCTTCGTGACGCATGCGGTAGTTCTCGCTATCGACCACAATCTTCAGATCTGGTTCGGTCTTACCGACAAATACATTTGCCAGGAGCTGGATCGCATCCAGGTTCTTTCCCTTTCTTCCGATAATGATGCTTGAGTTGTCGCTTTCAATGACAATGCCAAGCTTTCTCTCTTTGCGGAAACCGATGGTGACCTTTCCCTCATATCCCATCTTCTGCAGCATGGTCGCCACAAAAACCAGGACATCCTGCTCAAGTTGGTTGTTTACAGGGTGGTCGATGGTAGCACCATCACCAGGACGCGGTTCATAGGTCTCAGTCTCGGTATAGGTTTCCATACCGTTGCCATCATCAAAATGAATCCTAATCTTTACATTGCTCTTCTTAAAAAGTCCTTTTCGGACAGGTTCTACAATTTCCACATCAAAGTCTTCACGCTCAATATGCAGTTCTTCAATTGCCTTTGCAATTGCCTCCTGCTCGGTACGTCCTTCGAATTCTTTCATCATATAGTTACTCCGTGTCGGGAGGGCGATCCCTCCCGAAGTTAAAATTTCTTTGGTTTTCTACTTGCGCTTCCCTTTCGGACCGGGAAAGGTCCTCGCGTTGCTTACCGCCTCTTCTTGCTGTTCCCTCTTCTTTTTCTTGTTGGTATATATCTGTTGGATGATGGATATGCCGTTCATGACCGACCAGTAGAGGATCAGTCCAGAAGGTGCACTATAGAGGACAAAGAAGAACATTATGGGCATACCGTAGGTCATCATCTTCATCATACCCTGCTGGCTTCCAGCAGTTTGCGCATTCTGCGTAATCTTCATCGAGAAGATCATACTGACGGTGTAGATGATGGGAAGCAGATGCAGCTGGTTTCCCAAGAAAGGAAGGGTGAAGGGGAAGGTGAATACAGTATCAGGCATGGAGAGGTCTGGAATCCAGCCTGGGATGAACATGGCTCCTCGAAGCTCAAAGTGCTTGTTCAACAAGCCATAGAAAGCAATGAGGATCGGGAACTGGACCAACATGGGAAGACAGCCTCCCATCGGATTGATCTTCTCCTTCTTGTAGAGATCTGCAATCTCCTCGTTCTGCTTGGTCGGGTTATCAGGATACTGAGCCTTGATCTCCGCCATCTTGGGGGAGAGGGAGGACATCTTTGCAGTCGACTCCATACCCTTCTTGGTGACAGGATAGAGGGCAAGCTTCAAGATGAAGGTAAGGATGATGATACCCACACCATAGTTGGGAATAAGCGTATAGAGGAAGTTGAGGATCCACTTGAGAATATTCTCAAGCCATCCAAGCCAGGAACTGCTGTCCAGGGCCTTGTCCAGCATCAAACCGGAAACACCGAAGCTGTTCAGCGACGCATCGTCATAGATGCTCATGTAACTCTTGATCTGGGGTCCTGCATAGAAGCGGAAAGTATCAGTCTGGGAGGCACTCTTGATGGAGGGCCTGGAGAAGTACATGCTCGACTCCATGGCAATGCTACCAGTTGTATTTTCACTAAGGCTTATGGAATAGGAAGTGGCATCAGGGATGGCGATCAGGGAGAAGTACTTGCCAGCCAGTGCTACCCAAGATACAGGCTTGGTTGTATTGTACAGGCCGTTGCTCAACTTGATCTGCTTTTTCTTATCAGAGCCGTCTTCCTTGATGTAGAAGCGGCGGTAGTTGTAGTTGTTGTTTGGGGCCGTGGTAAAGGAAGGCCCAATCTGTGGCTCGAAAGCCAAGGTATAGGCAAAATTCTCAAAGGAGAGGGGGATGGACTTGTTCACACTGTTCTGCAGGTTGATGTCAACCTGGAACAGGTAGTCATTATCTCCAAAGGTAAAGGTCTTGTTCAGGGTGAAGGTCTCCCCGGTGGTCTTGCCCTCATCATTGAGCATCTCAAAATCCTGACTGAATACGACCCTATTACCCTTGATTGAATGTCTGAAGGTAGCATCGATAGGATTGGACTTGTCATTGCCTGCATACATGAGGAAGGCGTCGTTACTCGTCTCACCCTGGAACAGGAGTTCGACAGGCTGCCCTTCATCAAGGTGCTTGTTAAGCTTGAATGAGGAGACAGATGCTCCGACGGGATTGAATTCAACGGTAAACAAGGCTGTCTTGTAGATGAAGGGATTTGCCGTTCCCTTATCCCCAACTGCAACCAAAGACCCAGGAAGCCCACTATCCCAGGCAATATTTGCTGAGACCATGGCATTCTGGGCAGGAGTCAATAAGGAAGAGGGATCATTTGCCTGTGCACTCGGTGCCGCTTGGACAGCACTCTGCTGAGGCATGGCTGTGGGCGGTGGGGCGAAAAATGTGGTCTGCAAGGTCATTCCAACTGTTATGACCACAACTGAAAGGACAATGGCTAGAATGGTATTTTTATCCATATCTGCTCCTGATGGGTTGATACATGAGAAGAAATCACAGGAAGGATAGGATTATTCGAAGTGTTCTACACAAAAAAGTGAGGTAGGACTATACCAATACCTTAAGGCTGAAGGAATACCCCAGCCTTTTCACAAAGAGATATGAGTTGCTTCGTTTGGATTTCATGGTTTGGAACCTTTCCTGGATATACGACAAATGCAAAGTCGTAGCCGGTTCTCATATGAGGTTTTGCGTTACGCCATATTTCCTTGATCTGACGACGGATTCTGTTGCGTTGCACAGAATTTCCGTAGTGGCGAACAGGAATAACAATGATTCTATTCCAATCAATGTCAGTATGGCTCACAACCAATTTCAATCCCTGGCAAGAATAGGTCTTGCCAGTTTTGAATATATGATCTATCTCCGGTTTACGTTTTACTATTTCTTTTTTAGAAAGGCTTTTTCTCATCACATACGCTAAGCTTATGCCTGCCCTTTGCCCGTCTTCGAGCAAGTACGAGCCTACCACCGACTGTTGCCATGCGTGCACGGAACCCAAACTTTCTATTTCTCTTAACTCTGCTAGGCTGGTAGGTTCTTTTTCCTTTGTAACTCATGAGATGTTCTCCAATTTTTCATCGCTTTCGCGGATAGTATTCATAGTAAAAGGGAGGCATGCTCCCCCGAGTGGTGCAGTATATAGAGCAAGTTTCTTTCGGTCAAGTAACTAGACGTTGACAACCTGAAGTGACTTTACTCCCAAGGAAGGGTATTTCCTCTGTATGGAAGCAAGTATCCTCTTCTGTTGCATCATAGTTATCTGGGCCCAAGAAGGATGGTCCGCTTTCAGCACCAGCGTACTCCCCTTTATATCAATTATTTTAACATGTGGATAGAGTCTCGTACCAATTATATCCTGCCAATTCATCCCTATCGCCGCTTTTGGGTTGTCGATGCGTATATCAAGCTTATGCAGCACCATATCCAGCACTTTTTTGCCTTCTATGGGTTCGCCATCCTTGCACACACGATTTTTCTTATCCTTCATGACGGATAAAGCTCCCTTCTCTCACATCATAGACGAGAGCATCCTCGTTTGCCAGAGAAGCAAAATAGTGCTCCTCAGGCAGGAAGGTGAAAAATGCCTGGCTGTAGCCTTCCATGAGCGAGAGAAATTTCTCACGCTTCTTAAGGTCGAGTTCAAGCAGTACATCATCAACCAGGATAAGAGGTTTCTTCCCCGTCTTCTTGTGGAAGAAAGCCATCTGGGCAGTACGCAAGATCAGCGAGGCAAGCCTGAGCTGCCCGGTAGAGCCTATCTGCGAGAAGGTTCCGGCATCCTGGACAATATTGAACCGGTCCCGATGGATACCACTTGTGGTGGTCTGCATATTGAGGTCCCTCTGCCTGTTTTTTGCAAGATAATCGACTATCTCATCCTCGGTTGTGCACGCTGACCAGGAAGGCTGGTACTGGATTGCAATGGTGATATCTGTATCTGAAACATTTTTATACATTTCTGGAAATATCTGGTCAAATTCAGCAACAGCCTTTTTTCTTTCCTGCTGGATGGAAAGACCGTATCTGGCCAACTGCAGGTCATATACGGGCAAAAGAGTATACCGCCCCTCCTTGATCGCAAGGTTTCGTTGCTTCAGAATAAGCCTGTAGCGACGCATGTCATCGAAAAATAGCGGGTCGTACATGCTCATGGTCTGGTCGAAGAACCTTCGCCTCTGCTCAGGTTCCCCCCGCACAAAGGCGATGTCATCATGGCTGAAGACTATGCAGGGTATGTTGTAGATCAGCTCTTTCCTGTCCTTGACCTCACGCTCATCAAGAAATACCCGTCTTTTTGCATCCTGGTATTCCAAGACAAGCGTGTGGGTAAGGCTGTCTTCCCCCATATACTTGCCTGTCAGCTTGAAGGCTTTCTCCCCATGGCTTGTGAGTTCTCGCAACTGAGTTGAGCGAAAGGAAGAACCATAGCAAAGCGTGTAGATTGCTTCAAGGAAGTTGGTCTTGCCCTGGCCATTTGTCCCGATGAGGAATACCTGCCGTTTGTCGACAGATACACCCTCTGAGCTAAGATTTCTGAATTGAGCACATTGTATCTCGGTAAATACCATCAGGCATTGAGCTGCATGGGCATAATGACATGATAGTAATCACGTTCACTCTCCGCCTTGATGGTCATTGCCCTGGTAGGTTCGGTAAAGTTGATGGAAAAATATTCGCCTTCCATCATCTTCAGGGGATTCATCAGGTAGGTGAAGTTCAGAGATACCTTGTTTTCAGGTCCTTCGTACTTGCATGGGATAATTTCCTTTGCCTCTCCAACCTCATTCTCATCACTGGTAAGCAGAATTCCCGCTTCACTTATATCCAGATATATGCGTCTTGCCTTGTTTTCCACAAGCAGCGATACACGCCTCAAGGCATCGAGCATATCCTGAATGCGCATGGTGCTTGAGTAGGTCTGACTTTCAGGTATTACCCTGCGATAGTTAGGATACTGGCCTTTTATAAGGGTCGAGTAGAAAAGTCTCTCTGCAATCTGGGCAAATATGATATTTTCAGTGATGCAGAGCTTGAGCGTTCCCTCATCGGTGGAGAGTTTTTTTAGGACTGCAAAAAACTTTGGAGGGATGATGACAGGTGAGAAGGCTGGGATCTCCTCGTCAAACTTTCTTTCGACGATGGAAAGCCTTCTTCCATCAGTTCCTACCATGGTCATCCCGGTAGAGGTCCTTTCAAGATAGAGACCACACAGGAAGTAACGCGTCTCATCTTCGCTGATGGCAAAGATGGTCTGGTTGGCCATGTCGTTGAAGCTCCTCTGTGCAATGGTGAAATAGGAGTTGTCGCCGATACTTTCCAAAGAGGGGAATTCATCTGCATTGATGGTCCTCAGCTTGAAGTCGATGCTCTGGCCTTCAGGCTTTATGGCAAAGACTCCGTTGTTTGCTGTGAACTGGATGTTGCCCTCTGGAAGAGAACGGAGGATATTCAGAAACTTATCACAGTAGACCATGGTTTTTCCCTCTTCCAAGGTCTGCACGGCTATCTCTGTGCTGAAGCCGACTTTCTGGTCGGTAGCCCTGATATGCAAGCGATCTCCTGAGGTCTCCAAATAGACGTTTGATGTGACCGAAAGTGAGTTTCTCTGACTCGTAAAATCCATTGAATATATGACTTCATTGAGTATCGATTCTTTGCTGCAGACGAATTTCATCTTTGACTCCTAATATTTAATATAGTTTAGTAACAGTAGTAATAGTAGCACGGATCTTGTGGATAACTGAATAATTCATTATACAATCTATTCTTAGTTTTTGTCATCCTGTGGATAACTCCTGAAGTTGTCCACAATTGCTCCACAAGCAAAATTGGCTATCCACAGGTTTGGCAAGTTATCCACAAGCTATCCATAGGGTATCCACAGGAATTTATCGCTTAACATTCATTAAGTCCCTCTTCAATTTCAACACAGTATTTGTGAAGGCTTCATCGCTTTTCATCAGAGACTCTATGCGGTCGTACGAGTGCATTACAGTGGTATGGTCCCGACCTCCAAACTCGGTGCCTATTTCAGTGGTGGAGTACTCGGTTATGTCTCTTGCAAGGTACATTGATATCTGCCTCGGTTGGATGAGGCTCTTGTTCTTTTTCTTGCCCTTTATCTCAAAAGAGCTGACGTTGAAATACTCGCCGACAATCTTGATTATCGTATCGATGGAGAGTGTCTGGTTGGCATTTGCCGCAAGACTGGGCAGTGTTCCCAAAAGTTCCTTGGTCTTGTTCAGGGTGAGCTCCTGGTCGAGCAGCTCGCTGAAGGCTATAAGCTTGGTCAGAGATGATTCCAGGTCCCTCACATTGGTACAGACGTTGGTTGCAATGTAGTCCAGGATCTCTTCGCTCATGGAGCTTCCCCTCTGCTCAGTCTTGCTTTTGAGGATTGCTACCCGAGTCTCGTAGGAAGGTGGCTGCAAATCGACATTCAGCCCGCGTTCAAAACGGGAACTGAGGCGGTCACTGATGTTCTTCAGCTCGCTGATGGGTCTATCACAGGTGAATACCATCTGCTTTTTGGACTCGTAGAGGTTGTTGAAAGTATGGAAGAGTTCTTCTTGTGTTCCATCCTTGCCCTGCAGGAAGTGGATATCGTCGATGAGCAGCACATCAACCTTTCTGAACTTGTTCTTGAAGCTCTGCATCTTGTTTGAGCCCACCGAGTCGATGAACTCGTTGGTAAACATCTCGGCGGTGACGTACATCACCTTCAGTTCGGGTGTGTTGTCGATGATGTGGTTGCCTATGGAGCTGAGCAGGTGGGTCTTGCCCAGTCCGACTCCTCCGTAGATAAGGCAGGGGTTGTAGCTCACCCCGGGGTTCTTCGCTATGGCCAGGCTAGCGTTGTAGGCGAAGGTGCTGTTGTCCCCTATGACGAAGGAGGAGAACTTGTAGGAGTAGTTGAGGTTGCAGTCCTTCTTCATCTTCATCGTAATCTCTTGCGAGGCTTTCTGTTTTGGCGGTGGTTGGGCGGCTTTGGCTTCCTTGGGCGGCTCAATGATGGAAGAGGGGTCGGCTTTCTTGTGTTCCTGTATCTCAGAAAGTGACTTGACGATGAAATCCACTCCAATTTCCTCTCCGGTAAGTTCACACAGCGTATTTACCAGCAGATCCCTGTACCTGGCTATCACGGTATCGAGGATAAATTGGCTCGCTCCTGCAAGGATGACCCTCTTGTCTTCCGATCCGACGTAGACGATACGGTTGAACCAGGTCGAATATTCCTGCACTGGCAGCGTTTCCTGTATACGGAGGATTGTCTCCTGCCAGAATTCATAATAGTTACTGTTTGTGTCGCTCATGCGCCCATTTTACTCTGTCGGTCATCGGCTTGCAAGAGCTGTTTGCTAACCTCTATGGGGAGGCTGATAATGTATTGCCTAAAAAGCAGTTATAAATAGCTAGTTTTTTATGGGAATACTTGCCACAAACCCTTGTTTCTGGTATAATCAGTAAGGATTGGCGTAAGCCTTTTTTTATTATTGCATAAGGATATAACTAATGAGTGAAGGGAGCTTTGACAAAGGAAACTTCCAGCCGCCACTGCACCATAGTGGTTCGCACATGGAAGCTTCAACAAATACCTATTCTGCCGGGAGCATTCAGGTCCTCAAGGGACTTGAGGCTGTAAGAAAACGACCCGGAATGTATATTGGTTCCACTGGCATCGATGGTTTGCATCATCTCGTCTATGAGGTGGTGGACAATAGTATCGATGAAGCTATGGCAGGGTATTGTACTGATATCCAAGTTTTTCTCGACCATAATGAGGAAGGCGGGGATGTCTGTACCGTTGAGGACAATGGGCGCGGTATACCTGTAGAGATGCATCCCACAGAACATAAGAGTTCCTTGGAAATAGCCATGACGCAGCTGCATGCCGGGGGAAAGTTCGACAAGAACTCCTATAAGGTCTCAGGTGGCTTGCATGGTGTGGGTGTTTCGTGTGTAAATGCCCTCTCTGAAAAGATGGAAGTTGTTGTCTATCGTGAAGGTGGCATCTTCAAGCAGGTGTACTCAAAAGGCCTGCCACAGACGCAGGTCCTGCAGACAGGTGATAGTGAGCGCACCGGTACGATAGTGAGCTTCAGTCCCGACTATACCATCATCGAGGATAACTCCTTCAGCTATGAGACGCTTGTGAACAGGTTTCGTGAGCTCTCTTTCTTGAATAAGGGTATCACCATCACTGTCGCCGACAGGCGCGAAGCTGAGGTCCGTGAGAAGACCTTCCATGCCGAAGGCGGCCTCAGCCAGTTCGTCAGCTATCTCAATGAGTTCAAGCATGTGCTCAACGACCCTCCCATCTCTGTTGAGGGTGAGCGTGACAACGTCAAGGTGGAGATTGCCCTACAGTACAACGACAAGTACGACGAGAAGGTCCTCTCCTATGTGAACAACATCAACACCCGTGAAGGGGGGACTCACCTCACCGGTTTCAGGACCGGCCTTTCCAGGGTCATCAACGTTCAGTTGCAGAAAAATATAAAGCTGCTGAAGAAATATGAGGAAAAGCTTGAACAGAGTGATATCTCCGAAGGCCTTACCGCCATCATATCTATAAAGATTCCCGAGCCTCAGTTCGAAGGACAGACCAAGATGAAGTTGGGTAACTCCGCAGTAAGCGGAATTGTCTACTCCATGGTCTACGAGAAGCTTGGCAACTACTTTGATGAGTTTCCTGCCATAACCGAGAAGATAATCGAGAAGATCATCAGCGCAGCCCTTGGCAGGGTAGCGGCACGCAAGGCACGCGAGCAGATTCGCAAGAAGAGTGAAGGCGGCGGGCTTCCCGGCAAGCTGGCCGACTGTTCGGAGAAGGATCCTGCCAAGTGTGAGGTCTTCATTGTTGAGGGTGACTCTGCAGGTGGTTCGGCCAAACAGGGCCGCGACCGCAAGTTCCAGGCAATCCTTCCTCTTTGGGGAAAGATGCTGAACGTAGAGAAAGCCCAGGAGTTCCGTGTATTGGGCAATGAAAAGCTACAGCCTGTCATCTCAACCCTCGGGGCAGGCATAACTCGCTACAACAATACTGGAAAGGATTTGGAAAGTGAGAGCGAAAATGGCATCACTTTCGATATTACCAAGGCCCGATACCATAAGGTAATCATCATGGCGGATGCTGATGTCGATGGTTCGCATATCAGAACCCTCCTGCTTACCTTCTTCTTCAGATACATGCGTCCTCTCATTGAGGCCGGGTATGTCTATTTTGCCATGCCTCCCCTCTATAAGATCACCGTCGGTAAGAAGGTGGAGTATGCCTATGACGAGGAAGCGCGGCTGAGAATTATTGAAGAGTACAAGATTGGTGAAGGCACCAAGGCCTCCATCCAGAGGTACAAGGGTCTTGGTGAGATGAATCCCGATCAGCTTTGGGATACTACCATGAATCCGGAAACCCGTATGATAAGCCAGATCTGCCTTGATGATGCTGAGGAGGCCGACAGGGTGTTCTCTATGCTCATGGGTGAAGAGGTTGAGCCCCGTAGGGCCTTCATTGACGCTAATGCCGTTTATGTATCGAATCTGGATGTCTAGGAAAGGATAGTATTGTGGAAGAAGAAAACAAGAGCAGGATAATTTCTGTGGATGTGTCAAAGGAGATGCGCACCTCGTATCTCAACTATGCCATGTCCGTAATTGTAAGTAGGGCTCTGCCTGATGTGCGTGATGGGCTCAAGCCTGTGCACAGGCGAATTTTGTACGATATGTTTGAGATGGGCATCAAGGCGAACTCCAGTTATAAGAAGAGCGCCCGTATCGTTGGTGACGTTTTGGGTAAGTACCACCCCCATGGTGATAGTTCTGTCTATGAAGCCCTGGTCCGTCTGGCCCAGGATTTCTCCCTCAGATATCCGGTGATCACGCCACAGGGTAACTTCGGTTCCATCGACGGCGACCCTGCGGCCGCCATGCGTTACACCGAAGTGAAGATGAGCCGCATCGGTGAAGAGATGCTCGTCGATCTCCAGAAGGAGACCGTCGACTTCGGCCCCAACTATGATGAGTCACTTGAGGAGCCCACCGTCCTTCCTGGCTCCTTCCCCTTCATGTTGGCAAATGGTAGCAGCGGTATTGCGGTCGGTATGGCTACCAATATGGCTCCCCATAACCTTCAGGAGATCTGTGATGCAGTGTGTGCTGTCATCGAGAATGCTGATGTAACCATTGACGAGCTGATGGAGCATATCAAGGGACCCGATTTCCCTTCAGGGGCGATCATTTGTGGGACACAGGGCATCAAGGATGCCTTTACCACCGGTAAGGGCAAGATTGTCCAGCGTTCCTGCTATGAGATCGAGTCGTTTGAGAATGGACGGGACCATCTTGTATTCAGTGAGATTCCCTACCAGGTGAACAAGGCTGACTTGGTCAAGAAAATTGATGACCTCAGAAAGGATGGGGCTATCCCCTCCATATCTGTTGTCAGGGATGAGTCCGACCGTAATGGAATACGAGTTGTCGTCGAGCTGAAGATGGGCAGTGAGCCGATGGTTGTCGTCAACCAGCTTTTTTCCCGTACAGCGCTTCAGACAAACTTCAACGTAAATAACCTTGCCTTGGTCAATGGAAGGCCGCAGCTGCTTAATCTTAAGGATATGCTGGTCTATTATATTGAACACCGTAAGGAAGTGGTGGTACGTAGGACCCAGTATGATCTGAGAAAAGCTTTGGAGCGAGCTCATATCCTCCGAGGCCTGAAGATTGGCCTGGACAACATTGATGAAGTTATTCGCATCATCAAGGAGTCTCAGGACAACTCAGTCGCTGCAGAAAGGCTCATTACTCGCTTTGGTCTGGACATGGTCCAGGCGCAGGCAATCATCGACATGAAGCTCGGACGTCTCAGTCATCTGGAGTCTTTCAAGATTCTTGACGAACTTGCAGACCTTGAGCAGAAGATCGCCTACTACCAGGATCTTCTCGCCGATGAGGCGAAAATCCTTGCTTTAGTGAAGAGCGAAGTGCGCGCCCTCCCTGGAAACCTTGCTCCTAAGGATCGTCGTCTGAGCCAAATCAACCGTGAGGAGATCGGACAGTCTACCATGCAGGACTTCATCAAGAATGAAGAGGTTGTGGTACTTATCAGCAACAAGGGCTTTGCCAAGCGCATCCCTACTGAGGAATATGACACTCACGGAAGGGCTGGCAAGGGCAGTAGGACCGCCAAACTGCAGGACGGCGATTTCGTCGACCATATGTTTGTCGCTTCGACACACGAATATGTGCTGTTTGTCACCAATTTAGGGAAAGGGTACTTTACCAAGGTCTTTGATATCCCCCAGGCTTCCAAAAACGCCAAGGGAATCAGCGTAAAGAACATCCTACAGCTGGAGACAACAGAGAGGATCACCTCCATCATCAACTTCAAGGAGTTCAGTGAGGACCAGTACATCATGATGGCTACCCGCCATGGAGTGGTGAAGAAGGTCTCTCTCTATAACTTTAGGAACGCTAGGGTCCGTGGCATCATTGCCATCTACCTTGATGAAGGCGATGAGCTGCTTCACAGCGAGTTTGTCCAGGAAGGCGATGAGTGCATGCTTATCACCAGAAAGGGCCGTGCCCTCAAGTTCGCCCAATCCGATGTCAGGGCTATGGGACGTGCTTCCCGTGGTGTACGTGGTATCAAGCTGCTCGGTGATGACGAGGTTGCAGGCTTGCTGAAGGTTGATGATACCAAGAGAATTCTCATGGTCACCGAAAATGGTCAGGGCAAGCAGGTCTCGTTTGATAGCTTTACCGTCCATGGCAGGGCAACCCAAGGTCAGAGGATCTACAAGCTTGGAGGCAAGGCAGACTTCATCGTCGGGGCTCTGGCAGTCAACGATGAGAATGATGTTGTCTGTGTGACCCTCATGGGTCAGACACTTCGTGTGCATGTGAAGAACATCTCCACCCAGGGCAGAAGTGCTTCGGGGGTGAGGGTAGTTACCATGAAGAGTGCCAAGGACTCCATTGTTGCCATTGCATCAACAGGCAATGAGGGTGAAGATGAGCTTGAAGAGGATGAACTCCTTGAGGGTGTTCTTCTGGACATGAATGTAAGCTCTGAAGCAGTAGAGGTAGAGGAAGATGTTGAGGAAACAGATATAAAGGTAGAAGAAGAAGATTCTACTCCGTTAGATACCGAATAAAAACATCTGTATAGTACTTTACGCAAGGCCGCTCCTAATTTAGGAGCGGCCTTGTTTTTCGCTAAAAAAGAGATGAAATCCCCAAGCCAATCTGTTGCGTTACATAGAAACAAGTAGAAATAACCTGCAAACCACGCTTTAGGAAGCAGTTTTAGAGCGTTTTAGATTTCTCTGGAAATTTTTAGTGAAAAAACCAACCAAAACAGAAATGCACAAAAACAAGCAAGAAAAAAGATCATATACTCCCTGAAAAGAGGAGGATGTCCAGGTTGCAACCTCTTGAGTAATTGTGGATAAGTTGGGTGGTTGTACGGGTACGTTGCTTGATTGTTTCACGTGAAACGTAGAAATAGCATGAGCAGCACTATCCAATAGAAAGTTGGGTTTGGTATATCTATAGGAGAAAATACAGGTAATAACTGTAATAGCTACAGCATGAGAGAGCCATTAAGAATAAGACTCAGCCCTGTTTCTCGTGAAATATAGATTTGAATATGAGAAATATTATAGAGATATATGTAGTGGTTGGCATCTCGATAAGGATAATATTGAGAATACAGATAGGTTTCGTAGGTGGTTTTATCCAAAAAACAAGGATAAGCCTTGTTTCACGTGAAACAATACATAAGAATTTCGTGAAACCTACCACTACACATACCAGTTTCACAAGTATTACATCTTAGAAATTTGTTTGATTAGATCTGTGCCCTATTGCATAGTAGATAGTATAGATGAGTAGTTTTCAAAGAAACCTCATGATTGTAGGGGTGTAATAAGGCAGAAAGACTATGCCCCAGATGTAATCCCTTCATATCAGCGATACAACTAGAACTGATACCACTGGAAGTTGTTGAGATGGATTGTTATGTTGGTTGACTGATAATGCTCTGGAGTGACCTGGTTGTGGTTTTGTATTGTTTATCTGTAGTTATTGGTAGGATTTTCATAAAAAGGAATATGTATCCTAAGAATATGAAGATGATTATACCAACGAATATGAAGCTAGGAGCAAATAAACTGTTCAATTTAACCTTTTCTCAATACGTTTGAGATGGTTGCCATAAAGTTTCAAATTGATAGAAAGATCAAATGAATTAGAATAGTAGAGAAACCCCCAATGTTTCACGTGAAACATTGGTAGGTACGTGCCGGGATACCTTTTACCATATACTTAAAATGCTGAGAGATTTAATATGAGAGAGAATGAAGTGTACACGTCAGATTGAAAGAAATACTGATGAAGAGCCTATGTTTCACGTGAAACAATCCTAGAATAGATTTGAAGAACTCCGCAGCAAAGCTACTATTGGCGATTGATACTGTAAGAACGAGATTGAATTAGTTTTGCCAGGGTAAAAGCAATACTGCTGTAGAGTATGTTTCACGTGAAACACAAGACGTACGAACCATGCAGTGTGCAACCACTGTTACAGCTTTTCCACGAAATGGAGACTTGAGGACATAAAAAACGTTTCACAGAGAACAAAGCTCGTGAAACGTTTTAAAGCTGTTAACGGATATTTTAGAGTTCTGTGCCGTTTATCACAGTAAGTTTAGGATCAACGAAGTTTCTGAGATATCGCTCTACACCACTCTTGAGAGTCATCTGGGACATTGGGCAACCTGCACAGGCACCTTTCAGACGAACAGTCACATCGGTGCCAACTAAGCTGATAAATTCAATATCGCCTCCGTCATTTTGTAGTGAGGGTCTGATGTCCTCTATTGCACTTTTGACTTTATCTTCCATGTTATTTTCCTCCATAGGGTTAAATAAAGATACAATAGTGACGCACAAGGGTCAAGGAGTATACCATTTTAGGTGACAAGTGCCCTACTTTTCCTTATAGTAGGTACATGAGTGTGAAAAAAATCATCTTTTTAAACCAAAAAGGCGGTGTAGGAAAGACTACGACCGCAGTTAATCTTGGTTCCGCATTGGCTAAGATGGGAAATAAGGTACTGCTGCTTGACCTAGATTCACAAGGGAACCTGACCAGTGGTATTGGTGCCGACGGCAGGGGCCCTGGAATGTATGAAGTCATGGCGGGAACGTGTTCAGCAGAGGATGCTTGCCAAAAGACTGTGGTTGATAACCTTTTTGTCATTCCCAGTAACATCCATATGGCTGGACTCAACATTGAACTGGTAGCCCAGTATGAACGGGAGCAGTTCCTGAAGAGAGCCCTATCCACCTTGGATGACAGTTGGGATTATATCCTTGGTGATTGTCCTCCTTCTTTGGGGCTGGTTACCGTCAATGCAATGACATGGGCCCAGCAGGTGATAATCCCCATGCAATGTGAATACTACGCTATGGAGGGACTCAATCTTTTGATGAGGACCATTGGAAACATCAAGAAGTCATTGAACCCAAATCTTGAGATTTTGGGAATTCTTTTCACGATGTTCATCAAACGGACTAATCTTACCAGTGAAGTAGTTGATGATATTTCATCGTACTTCCCTAACCTCACATTCACCACGGTCATTCCACGAAACATAAGGCTTGCAGAAGCTCCGTCTCATAACCTTCCCATTGATATCTATGATAGTGGGAGTAGTGGATCAAAGGCCTACGAAGCACTCGCAAAGGAGGTCTCAAACCGTGTCGCAAAACCCTAACAAAAAACATGGACTAGGCAAAGGTATAGGATCATTGATGAGTGACTACTCTTTTGACTCAGTCTTGGAAAACGCACTGGGCGTCGCCCCTGGTCAAGGGCAAAAGCCTGAAGACGTAGCTGTCCTGACCATACCATTGGCTAATATCAGAGCCAATCCCCGTCAGCCCCGTAAGGAGTTTGATGAGGCGAGTCTCAAGGATTTGGCAGCATCCATCAAGAACCAGGGTGTATTGCAGCCTATTCTGGTTGAGGAGATCGCCCCAGGTGAGTATAGCATCGTTGCCGGAGAAAGACGCTTTCGTGCATCAAAGATGGCAGGATTGGAAACGATCCCCGTTCTTGTAAAGGATTTTACTGATCTGCAACGCCTTGAAGTATCCTTGATAGAGAATATCCAGAGGGAGAACCTCAATCCTATAGAAGAGGCTAAGGCATATGCCTACCTTATCCAGGAAGCGGGTATCACCCAGGAGGAGCTTGCTCTTAGAGTTGGGAAGAACCGCTCAACTATAAGCAACAGCATGAGGCTGTTGCAGTTGACAGGTACCATGCAGCATGACCTTCTCTCTGGCAAGTATACAGCAGGGCAGGCAAGGGCTCTGCTCTCTGTGGTGAACCCTGCAGATAGGGAAATCCTCTATCGTACCGTATTGGAGAAAGATCTCTCCGTACGGGCGACAGAACAGCTTGCTTCCCAGTTTAACCAAGGAAAGCGCGTTGCCTATCAGGATAAGAAGAAAAGGCCCCAAAAGAGTTTGCCTAAAAGCCCGGATATTATTAGTGTTGAGGATAAGTTCCTCCATGCAGTCGGCTCTCAGGTGGAAGTGAAAGGTTCTCTGGAGAAGGGTAAGTTAGAAATTCCCTATACCTCCAGCGAAGAGTTAGAAAGACTGTACCAGTTGCTGGCCCCAGGGGCCGATCTGTTTGAAGTATAGTTTGTAGGAGATTTGTAATAATGGAAAAAAGTAAGCTCTCTGACGGCATGTACGCTGTCATGCATACCACAAAGGGTGACATCACCCTACGTTTGGAGTTCAAGAAAACTCCAATGACTGTTGCCAACTTTATTGGATTGGCAGAGGGGTCCTTGAATATCAATGGAAAGAACGCGCCTTTTTATAATGGACTCACTTTCCACAGGGTCATTGAGAACTTCATGATCCAGGGTGGTTGTCCTAAGGGCACCGGTACCGGCGGTCCTGGATACACTTTCCCTGATGAGTTTGACGACTCTTTGAAGCATACAGTTCCCGGGAAGCTCTCCATGGCCAACTCCGGTCCTGGAACCAACGGTAGCCAGTTTTTCATCACCCACGTCCCTACCCCATGGCTCGATGGCAAGCACTCCATCTTTGGTGAGGTTCTCGAGGGTCAGGATATAGTAGATTCGATTGCACAGGGCGATAAGCTCACCAGCGTGGAGATTATTCGGAAGGGTAGTGAGGCTGAGGCTTTCATTGTTTCACGTGAAACATTCACTACCTATGTGACAGAAGCAGAAAACAAATCGAAGAATCGCAATGCAGATAAACATGCCAAGCTCGAACTTGAACTGAAGAACCGCTGGCCTGATGCGATCGTGACTTCAAGCGGCCTTAGGTATGTAGTCAATGAACCTGGTGATGGAAAGAATTCTCCCAAGCAGGGACAGAAGGTTACCGTGCATTACACCGGTACTCTTCTCAATGGCAAGATGTTTGACAGCTCGGTCAAAAGAGGAGCTCCTGCTGAGTTTGCAATTGGGGATGTCATTGAAGGATGGAACGAAGCCCTCAAGACCATGAGCAAAGGCGAGAAGCGCACCCTGATCATCCCACCAGAACTTGGCTATGGGACTCAAGGCTATCCTGGCATCATCCCACCTGATTCCTATCTTGTGTTTGATGTCGAGCTAATTAGTTACTAATCATTACAGAGTAAGGAGATATAGGTGAAAGAAAAGGCTTTACAATTCGTTTGTACCCAGTGTGGCCGCACAGAAAGCAAGTGGTTGGGACGCTGTCCCGACTGTGGAAGCTGGAACTCCTTCGAGGAGGAGCTTGTCCAGATCCAACAAGGCAAACCAGGGAAGACGGCACAGATAAGCCTTGAGACAAAGCCTGTCTCGCTTGAGGATATCCAGGTTGAACCTGGATTCCGGTATGAGAGCGGTATCTCCGAACTCGATCGCGTACTGGGAGGCGGGGTCATGCGTGGCTCCTCCATCCTGTTGGGAGGGGAGCCTGGGATAGGAAAGTCAACGCTCATGTTGCAGATGATAGAGAAATGCTCACTCGAGCGGTCAGTTCTTTATGTCTCAGGTGAGGAGTCGCCTTCCCAGGTAAAGCTCAGGGCCCAGCGCCTTGGGCTCTCACTTTCCAAGATTTCCATTTTCTGTGACACCCGCGTTGAAGTGCTGGTCAATGTGCTTGAGCAGATGAAACCCCAAGTTGTGGTCGTTGATTCCTTGCAGACACTCTCCAGCAGTGAGGTGGCCTCCCCTGCGGGGTCGGTAAACCAGATACGGTTCTGTTCCACTGAGCTGGTGGGTATATCGAAACGGCTGGGCATCTCCCTGTTCCTTGTTGGCCATGTCACCAAGGAAGGCGTGCTCGCTGGCCCTAAAGTCATCGAGCACCTTGTCGATACAGTCCTCTATTTTGACCAGGTGGGAAGCGGAGTCCGGCTTATCAGAGCAGCGAAGAACCGCTTTGGTTCTGTTGATGAGATCGGCATCTTCCATATGAGCGATAAGGGGCTCACTGCCGTGACCAACCCCTCCTCCTTCTTCATAACCGATAGGGAAGGGGAGAGTGCCCCTGCAGGCATTGCCTACACGGCAGTGGTTGAAGGGTCACGTACGTTCCTTGTAGAGATTCAAGCCCTTACGGTCCCTTCAAAAAATGGATTCTCCCGAGTCTACTCCGACCGCATAGACACAGCCCGTGTTACCAGGATCGCAGCTATCCTGGAACGCCATGCCCAGGTCAGGCTTAATGACCAGGACATCTATGTGAACGTAGCCGGTGGCATGAAGCTCAATGAGGTCTCCATTGACCTTCCTCTTGCTTTAGCCTTGTGGTCTGCCTTGAAAGGAGTCCCCCTACCCTCTTCCTTGGTCTCCTACGGGGAGATGAGCCTGGCGGGGGAGGTTCGCACGGTAGGCTTCGCTGAGAAGCGTGAGAAGGCCTCTAGCGAGCTAGGATTCCAAAGGGTGTTGCTGCCCAAGAGCAATAAGACCAAGGGAAACCTCAAGGTCTATCCTGTGGATACCATCAAGAAGGCTCTTGGAGTCTGCTCCACCCTTACGTAACACCTGCTGATTTTGATCTGACAAAGGCTGGGAATACAGAAAGTTTCAGGCATACTTAGGCAAGAAGACTACGAAACAGCCGTTACGAGGTCCAAACCTCACACAATACAATACTATTCACAGCCATAGGGAAGGTGTAGGTGTTCTATCCCTGAGGCATCTTTTACTGTATATGGGCTCTTTTTTTCATCTAAGAGAGCTAAGTTCACGAAATATTCACAACCCCATTTTTGTTCATACTTCCTCCAAATAGAAAAAGACCTCCGGGGAGGCCTTTCTCTATTTGGAGATAATGCTGTGTATTATATGGTGCCAAGGGCGATCGTCACAGTGGAGGTGTAATCGCCTGCAGGGGCGAGGGCAGCACTACCTGCTGTTGCTTCTTTGACCTTGATAACAGTATTCCGAAGTGTTCCAAACTGGCTGCTTGATGAAGGTGCAATAATTGCAGTGGCAGGAGATACCAGCAAGGCTACAGAGCTTGTACCAGTGCCAGAAACCAGATTGGCAATGGTGATGCTCAAGTTCACAGCACTCGAGGTGTTGTTGATGCCTGAGAGAAAACCAACGTCAACGTATGAAACAAGGTCTAGCATAATGACTTCAGCATTAATGGAGGTCGCCACAGCACTCTGGAACTTTACAATAGATCTGAATCCATCTTCAATGACAGCAATGGAGGAGACGCCGAATGCAGAGTAATCAGCTATAAGGGCGGTGATGTTTATAGTGGCATCTGTCTTGGTATTGTCTACAGCAGCGAAGAGGCCAAAACCGGCAAGTATGAGGATCAGTAATATAGCTATAATTTTTTTCATGATAGTTTCCTTTGGGGAGTTCCTTGGCTCCGAAGCAAGCTTTTTTTGTGCCTTTTTCCTAAGCACACCTGTACGATATAATCTCTTTATACTTATGTCAATAGATGTACTTATGGAATCTAAGAAATAATTCATAGAATAAATTAAATTTTTCAAGTACATACAATAAAACAAATTATAAACATTAATACTATTTAAACATATGACACCTTAATGTATCTATATGGTATACGTATTTCCCCTGGGCTCAGATATAATCCTGGTCTCAGACGGCGGACTGTTCTTGCTCTGTGATGTATGGGGCACAAGTGAGAGAGCCTCACTCCAATAGGGAATGGCTATGGGCAAGGTTCTTCCTTGATCTCTCTTTTGGTGTATGTTTTATATGGTTGGGCCCATGTTTTTGTTTTCTACAAAAAATATCTGAATCGTGCAGCCCTATTCTGTTGATCTCCCTCCACAAATAGAGAAAGACCTCCGCTAGGGAGGCCTTTCTCGTATGGTGATGGTAGTGCTTATTATACAGTTACAAGGGCGATTGTCACGGTGGTGGTGTATGTTCCGGCAGGAGCCAGGACGGCTGCACCTGTGGTTGCTTCCTTGACGCTGATGATGGTGTTCTTAAGGGTACCGAACTTGCTGTTTGAAGAAGCTGCGATGGATGCAGTGGTGGGGGAAACCAGCATTGCTACAGTGTCGGTGCCAGAAACCATGTCGGCAATGGTGATGGTAAGGTTCACAATAGCTGCGGTGTTGTTGATGCCTGAGAGGAAGCCAACGTCAACATAGGAGCCGAGGGTGAGCATGTCGACTGACTTGTTAACGGAAGAAGCTACAGAGCCTTCGAACGCTACGATGGACTTGAATCCGTTATCAGCTACAAGAGCGGATGATACGCCGAATGCGGAGTATCCAGCAACAACGGAGTTGATTTTGATGGTGGCGTCATCCTTGCCATTGTCTACAGCGGCGAAGAGACCGAAACCGGCGAGTACGAGGATCAGGAGGATTGCTATTGATTTTTTCATGGTGTTTTCCTTTTGGGAGCTCGCTGGCTCCAGTGCAAGATTTGTTCAGTGCCTTTTTCCTAAGCACACCTGTACAATACACCCTCCTTAGACTTATGTCAATAGGTATAAATAAAAATTGTATTAAAATAGTCAATAAAACAATAAATATCATATAAATACATATGAAGTAACAAATTAAACATAAAGATAATATTTGAACCTATGACATCGTATGGGTTAATGCACTGTTATTCTAGAAATATCAAAATAGTTCACTCATAACCAAAGAACAGTAATGGCCCTGTATGTCATAGGTATCGCTTAAGTAGAGATCTATCATTGATACGCTGGAGAAGAGAGCTAGGAGGGTTAGGATGAAGTTTCGGTAGGCTAAGGTGGCTATTTGGATCTTATCCCAGCATTTACTGTACTAGCCTGTCTTCAACACCCCTATATCCAATAAAACATCTGACTATCTAGCACATAGGATGCTTCCTGGAAACCAATACGGATATCTGTGGTATTGTATCAGTCTTTACAGTCTTTTGTTCCTGTCAGAACGCCCCGTATCTCTTTTATCTTCCAGCACGCTGGTGAAATGTGCAAAGCCAAGGATGTGTTGCATAAGCCTGGATGGAGTCATGGCCCCAGATGAAGACAGACTTTGAACTGGTGTTGGTTTCTGTCTCCTTGTATGTTGCCTTATTAATCTTCAGCAAACCATGGTACAAAATTGTGTGGTCTTGTACCGCTGCAGGTATCGGACCTTTCTATCCCAGTACTCCTTCTGAAGAGTAAGACATCTTTTTCAGGCTGATGCTTCAGATCTATACCACAAGTGGGATAGCCTCACGTATTACAGAAGGAAGGGATGTGTTCAATGGTGAGCACGAGATGAAGTTCTTCCGGTTCTGGCTATGTACCGTCCAGACAAAAAGTACATAGTAATGTTTCTATCTTGCGAGTATCCTGAATGTCTCTGATAGGTGAACGCTACTCGCAGATAAGTTGAATACGTGGAGAACCTGCCATTGCATGCAACGGCAGGTTCTCCCTTTATCTATCTTTTTGAGTAAGTTTTGATATGTGTGTTTTGTTTTCATTCAGCAGAAATCTGCCCTGGATAGTATCTAGGCTTCACTGAATCGAGCAACCCTATTTTGTCGATCTCTCCCTCAAACAGAAAAAGACCTCCTCAAGGGAGATCTTTTCTCATATAGGACTTATGGATTGTATTATGCGGAGCCAAGAGCGATGGTGATTGTGGTCTCGTACTTGCCTGCAGGGGCGAGGGCAGCAGCGCCTTTTTCTGCTTCTTTGACCGAGATAACACTATTTTGAAGTGTTCCAAACTTATTGTTCTTAGAAGGATCAATTATTTCTTTTTCAGGAGAAACCAGCATGCCTACAACGTCACCATTGTCAGAAACCAGCTTGTCGATTGTGATGTCAAGGTACACAACATTAGTGGTGTTGTTAATACCGGAGAGAAAGCCAATGTCCACATAGTCAAACAGTTCAAGCATTTTAACATTGTTGTCAATTGTGGGGGATACTTCTTTCTGGAAATTTGCAATAGACAGGAATCCGTTGCCAGTGACTTTATCAAATGAGACGCCAAAAGCGGAGAACTCATCTACATTTGTATAGACTTTGATGTTGGCGTCTTTGTTGTTGTTTTCTACAGCAGCGAAGAGACCAAAACCGGCGAATACCAGGATCAGGAGGATTGCTATTGATTTTTTCATGGTGTTTCCTTTTGGGAGCTCGTTGGCTCCAATGCAAGATTTATTAAGTGCCTTTTTCCCAAGCACTCTCGTACAATACAATAACCTTAGACTTATGTCAATACAAAAAATAAAATATACTATATAAAATATTTATTTTAACATATAAAATTTAAATACATATATAGAAAGTAATTAAATAATATACAAGTATAAAACTTATGACATTTTGTAAGGTTTTAAAATTAAAAGTTGTTAATAAGTGTAAGAGTGAATATATAAAATAGATGAATAAAAACACTGTGTGTCATAGGTATAGTATAGGTGAAAGTACATCCACCAAATTTTCAGAGGGGTATGTACCATATTACCGATGGAGCTTGATCTCTATTCACGGTAGTAGGGAAAGTAGGTGTAGAACTTTCTGTATTTAGAGCAAGGGCGTCTTGTTCGATACAAGGAGCAATCAAGAAGCTTCATAAATGCCCAGGCGCTTCACAGCGATGCAAAGATTGCCCTATTATGGAGATACTTACTTAGTTAGGAGTCCTGCTTAAAGATTCATTTACGAAAGGATTGTGCCATGGTAAGCTCCAGAGAACGATTGGTGCGTATTTAGAGGGAGATAACATCTATAGGGTTACTGCATTGGGGTTTGTGTAAGATTTGGAAGGTATTGTACTTTTGGGAAGGCATAGCAGGCTTTACCCTACAAAAAAAGCATCCAATCAAGGATGCCTCTATATAGTAAGGACTCCTTCCTATAGCATCATCTTCAAGAGCATGGGGAATACCACGACATTTCCAATGGAAGCCCCGAAGCTGGTAAGGAGGAATACCAGCAGGATATGCAGGACCCGGTTCTTATACCATCCCTTGAATGTGATCGCATCGTCACTGAGGTTCTCAAAGTCCTTTACCTTGGGTTTACGCAGCGTAGCCTCCATAAGGCCGCTGACCATGCCGATGCCAATGCCGGGATGCAAGCTTGTTAGGGGGGCTGACAATATGCTAACCAGGGTATTCAGGGGGTGGGCGAGGGATAGGATGGCTCCAAGGGCTGTAAAGGACATGTTGACCGCGAGCCAGTAGCCGAACATCTTGATGCCCTCTTGCTGGCCAAAGGTAATGAAGCCATAGACGAGGAAGCCTATGATAAGGATCGGGAATGCCCAAGAGAGTATCTTTCCTCCCTTTCCAGCTGGGGGCACGTCGGTGATATCATCGAGGTTTGTTCCCAGCTCTCCACTCTCCAGCTTTTCCATTGTCTTGATGATGCCATTCTGGTGACCTGCACCGATGACAGCAAGCTTCTTATCCCCAGGGGCAAGAAAGATACTGGTTGCAAGGTAACGGTCACGCTCGTCGATGAGCACAGCCTTGACCGAGGGAAGTTCCTTGGCCATCTCATCCATCATGCTTTGCATGACGTCGCTTTTCTTCAGTTCCTCAAGATCCTCTTTGGAGATTTTCTCGTTGCTGAAGACAGCTGAGATGATGGTGGCTATCAGCTTTGCCTTGTTCCAGAGGTTGGAGAGTCTCCAGGCACGCTTGAAGGTGATCTGGATATCACGGTCGCACAGGGAGTAGGGTATCTCCCTCTCCTTTGCGATGCGCGCAGCTCCCAGGATTTCTTCTCCGGGTGCGCTGTCTGTCTGGTTGCCCATGCGCTTCTGGAAAGAGGCGAGAGCCATGTTGGCAACCAACAGGAATCCCTTGCCTTCCTTGAGGACCTTCTTGATGTCCATATTGGACCAGGAACTCTTTTCTTCCTTGTTTTTGAATCTACCGTCATCAAGCTCGAGGCAGATATGGTCGGGCTCTTCGCTGTCGATATACGCAGAAACCTCACTTACGCTCTCTTTAGAGACGTGTGCGGTTCCCACAAGGATTATTTGCCGACCATCTGAGAAGGTGAGTCGGTGGAATGTGTCACTCAGTTTTTCTGCAATCATGAGAACAACTATACTCAAGAGAAGCCGGAGAAACAAGGGAATTTGACACGGCGCAAGGATTACTATACATTTTCTCAACATGGACACCTTCATATACCTTGGAAAATTGGCCCTTGCCCTGCTTTGTGGCGTAGGAGCATCCCGCTTGCTAGGGAAAGAGCGGTTCATCAGAACCGCTTCCCTTGGACAAACCTTTCTCGTCTGGCTGTTGCTCTTCTTTATGGGAGTGAACACCGGTAGCATCGAAGGGATAGCCAGTCAGTTCGGTACTATCGGTCTTTCAGCCCTGGCTCTGACCATCATCAGTGTGCTGGGTACGATAGTATTCGCCCTAGGTGCTTCCTTTTTTGTCTCCTCAAAAGATATCTCCTTCGGCATCGACATAGCCTTTCGTAAAGAGCAGAGCATAGCACGACGTATATGGGATATCTTGAAGGAGCCTCTGTTCTTGGTAAGTATTGTCCTACTTGGTTTGGGTCTTAGGCTTCTGACCCCTCTGTTCGGGTGGTATGACCCTTTTCTGGTCAGTTACCTGCTCTATGGTATGCTGTTCTTTGTCGGCATGTCCCTGGTGCAGAAGAATATCAGCTTCAAGGGAATCCTATCGGACAAGGCAGTATTGCTGTTGCCCCTGTTCACCATAGTCGGAAGTTATCTCGGAGCCCTGCTGACCCCGCTGGTTACCCCTTACACTATTAAGGAAGGCCTAGGCATGGTCAGCGGCTTCGGCTGGTACTCGCTTTCGGGCATTCTCATCAGTGACTTGGGTTACCCAGTTCTGGGATCAGTATCCTTTTTGGTCAACCTCCTGCGCGAAAGCTTCGCCTTCTTCCTCATCCCCTTACTGGGCAGGTTGGGCAGGCGCTATTTTTACCCAGCGGTCTGTACAGCAGGGGCAACAAGCATGGATGTGACGCTGGTCCTGCTTACCAGCCACTTTGGAACGAACGTCATCATCGCTAGCATCTACCATGGGGTGGTGATGAGCTTGGTTGCGCCACTGCTTATCCCGCTCTTCTTCTAGGGCTTGAAAATAAGCTGGACTATAAGCTCAACCACACTCTCCTTGAGAATGCGAAGGTAGATCACTGAAGGACCGTCACTGAGGAGCTCCTCAAGTCTTTTGGCTATTGTCCTAGCCTGAGGTTCTATGTGCAGTTGCAAGAACTGGTAGGAACCAGAAGCAATACTGAAATCACCCTTGGCATGGGGGTGTATATCCCCTCTCTCCACAGCTAGGCGCATCTCCTCTCCTGGAGGATCCTGATACCCACCCTCCAAGGGGGAGAGTACACTGGAGATGTGCAGGCATGCTTCACTACCTACTGGGGCATTGTCCAGATGCTTAAGCATCATGGCGATGGCTTCTTCTCCATCCCTGGGAAGGGAGGGAAAAGAGACGTATGGAATATCCTGAAGCAAATGGAGTAACATGGGGTGTATCTTTTGCATAGGAGTTACTGTATCAAAATGGAAACAGTCGGTAAAGTGGGTACGATAACGTACACCCTATCCCGCCTCAGGCGGTGCAAGAATATAACCGTTCGGGTCTTGGGCGATGGGGAGGTCCGGGTGAGTGCACCCTTTCGGGAACCATTGGGCTCAGTCGAGAGGGTTATCAGGGCCAACCAGAAGAAACTTGAGAAGACCATAGCCATCCAGAAAGCCGAACACGAACTCTATGGGCACACGTGGGAAAATGGCGACAGCTTCCTGTTTCATGGAGAGCCACACGTTTTGTGTTTCCTCTCTAGTACGATCGATTACCTTACCAGAGGAGATTGCGTATTTAACGTCTTCTATGTAGGAACCCCTCCAGACAAGGAGACTCTATCCTATACATTGAAAGAGCTCTATCGAAAATCTGCTAGAATGCGAATAGAGGTTCAGCTGAACCTATGGGCAGAGAAGCTCAACCTCGACGTTCCCCCCTTTACCATCAGGGATTCCAAAAAAAGGTGGGGTAGCTGTTCTTCACGGGGGAACCTCAACTTTTCCCTACGATCGGCAAGCCTGTCTGATGAAGAGCTCTCCTACCTTGTGCTGCATGAGATGGCACACCTCGTGCACTTTGACCATGGCCCGCTCTTCCATGCCTTTCTTACGCTGCATATGCCCAACTGGAAGGAGCACCAACAGATGATCTTCTCCCTGCAGAGGAGAGCCGACCTCACCCCTTAAGGCTGATACAATTCCCTTGAAGCTGATTATGGTGTATCTTTGAGTATGAAGGAGAATACTATGAAACCTGACAAACTAACTGATGGAATATATCGTGTTGCTGCGAAAGTCGGCAACAGAGACCTTTTTGAAGGTATCTGGCCGATCCCCCATGGAGTCATGCTCAATGCCTATGTGGTAAAGGGCACAGAGAAGAATGCCATGATCGACCTGGTCAAGGATTGGGACGGGGCAGCAGTTACCGTTGATGCAGAGCTCAAGGAGCTAGGGCTCCCCAACGGCCAGCTTGACTACCTGATACTGAACCATATGGAACCTGACCATACCGGTGCCATGGTCTCCTTTATAGAAAAGCACCCCAATGTTGAGATTCTCTGCTCGGACAAGGCAGTGCCCCTTATGAAGCACTTCTACGGTATTGAGAAGAATGTAAGAGCCGTTAAGGATGGGGATACCATCGACCTCGGGGGAAAGGCCCTGCAGTTCTTCATGACCCCTAATATCCACTGGCCTGAGACCATGATGACTTTTGCCGCCGAGGATGGAATCCTTTTCAGCTGTGATGCCTTCGGGTCGTTTGGCCAGTACGATCACTGCTTCGATGACCAGCTCACCAAAAAGGAACTGGACCTGCTCGAAGGGGAGACCGAACGCTACTATGCAAATATTGTCTCTTCCTTCTCCTCGTTTGTCCTGAGAGGCATCGCCAAGCTTGAAGGTCTCACCATCAAGCAGGTCGCCCCAAGTCATGGTGTGGTCTGGAGGGAAGAACCCCTTAAGATCATCAACTGGTACAAGAAGCTGGCCACCTACATGGACGGTCCTAGGGAAAAAGAAATTACCGTCGTATGGTCCAGCATGTATGGCAATACAGGCGCATTGGTCCCCTCCATTGTTGAAGGTGCTGAAAGCGAAGGCCTTACGGTCCATGTCCTGGAGATTCCCCAGACCCATGAGTCCTTTGTCCTTGAGAAGGTCTGGCGTTCAGAAGGGTTGGTCATCGGCATGCCTACCTATGAATATAAGATGTTCCCTCCGATGTACCACATCCTGGACATCCTCGAACGTAGCCACGTGAAGGGACGCAAGACCATGCGCTTCGGATCCTTTGGCTGGTCCGGTGGCGCTCAGAAGCAGTTTGATGTCTTTACTGAAGCTATGAAGCTTGAGTGTGTTGGTGTTGTGGAGTATCAGGGCCGTGCCTCAGAAGAGGACAAGAGACGTGCGTATGAGATGGTCAAGGAGATGGCAAAGCAGATCAGAGAGGCCTAGAAGCCTCTCTGAAATCTACTTTGTCTCAAGAGGATGTTGACGTAAAAATATTGGAGGTCAGGGTGAAGATTGGAATTATCGGTTGCGGAATTATAACACAGGAGGCCCATGTTCCTGCACTTTTGAGACTAAAAGATGAAATAGAAGTTGTTGCCCTGTGCAATCATAGCGAAAGAAAAGCCTTTGTAGTACAGGAGCTCCTGGGGAATCCTGAAATTCCAGTATTTACAAGCTGGGAGGTAATGATAGAGGAACAAAAGGATCTGGATGCTGTGCTGATAGCACTCCCGATTACTTTGAACTACCCTGTGAGCAAGGCATGTCTGGAAGCTGGAATTGCAGTTCTTTGTGAAAAACCTGCTGGAGCTAATGCCATAGAAGCGGAAAAGACGATGGAGTTTATCGCTTTGGATAAACCGCTCTATATGATAGCAGAAAATTTTCATTTTAAATCTTCTATTATCAAGGCAAAAGAGATTCTTGAAAGTGGTAAAATCGGTACCATACACTCTATCCAGATGAATAAATTCTCTTTTATGCAAGTGGATAATAAATACAATAAGACCCAATGGCGATGCAACAATGAGTATTCAGGAGGCTACCTGATGGATGGGGGTATTCATAATGTGCACGCCCTTCAACAAATTGCAGGTCCGGTAGAGAGCGTAATGGGAAGAACTTTATGCATCAACCCGAAACTGGGGACCCATGATCTTGGTTTTGCAATTCTAAAACATACCAGTGGAGTGGTTACATCCTATAATATGGCATTACAGAATGCTGGCTCCGTTGATAAGTTGGAAATATTCTGCACTGACGGGTCTCTGATCGTTGATGATGACGAGATAAAAATAATCTCACCTGTGGGAGAGGTCCAGAGCATAAAGATAGAGAACGAGGATAGTTTTTTTCTGGAATGGCAGGACTTCTACAACGCTTTCACCGGGCGGTCGAAAGTATCAGTAAAACAGGAGGACGTCTTACGGGATGTGAGGGTGATCGATAGTATCCTCCGGTCAAGCAAAGAGGGGAAAGTGATCACCCTCTAATAGGATGGTCCATTGAGGCCTCAACGAATGCAACGAATAGTGGCAACATACCCTGTGAGCTCATCATCATTGCTTCAGGGTGCCACTGCACTCCCACGCACCATACACTGCCTTTCTGTTCGATGGCTTCGATAAACCCATCATTACAGAGGGCTGTGGCTACCAAGCCTCTGCCCAAACTATCAATGCCTTGGTGGTGAAATGAGTTCACCTCCAAGGCTTCAGTACTAAAAATTGTATGGAGCTTGGATTCTTTCTGCAATCGAACAGCATGGGAGAAGGGAACACCCATTTGCTTCTGGGAATGGACAGTTCCCCTGTCCTTACTCAGGCTTATGTCCTGGTAGAGAGTCCC
>Ga0209414_1000153_pt1 | contig 31005 bp, 30 predicted proteins | sample LakVidmifraction_4_FD_181154 | JGI IMG/M metagenome (GOLD analysis project Ga0209414, IMG submission 181154) | Hypersaline microbial communities from Lake Vida, Antarctica - Brine Hole Two &gt;0.2 micron (SPAdes) (version 2) | ecosystem: Environmental > Aquatic > Non-marine Saline and Alkaline >...
TCCGGTATGTTTGATTTAATGGGTTTTATTAAAACGGATGATCGAGAACAAGCAGATATTATTGTTTTTAATACCTGTGCTGTTAGAGAAAAAGCTGAGATGAAGGTTTTTGGAAATTTAGGACATCTAAAAAATTTAAAACAAAGAAGACCAGATTTAAAAATTATATTAACGGGTTGTATGCCAGAAGAAAAGGCGATTGTTGAGAAAATCAAAAAGAAATATAATTTCTTACATTTAGTTTTGGGTACCCATAGTTACCACAAATTTCCTGAGTTATTAAAAGCAAGTTATAAAAAGAAGAGTACGACTTTCGATGTAGATAGTAAAGAAGATATCGTTATAGAAAATTTGCCAACTAATAGAGATTATAATATAAAAGCTTTCGTTAATATCATGCACGGGTGCAATAATTTTTGTACTTATTGTATTGTACCCTATACCCGAGGGCGAGAGCGGAGTAGAAAACCAGATGACATTGTCAATGAAATTAAGACATTAGTAGCAAAAGGTTTAAAAGAAGTGACCCTTCTGGGACAAAATGTAAATTCTTATGGGAAAACTGAAGCCTTTGATATTGACTTCTCTGATCTTTTAGCACTGGTTAACGACATTGAGGGCTTAAAACGTATTCGATTTATGACATCTCATCCAAAGGACATGTCTTATAAGTTAATTGATGCAATGAAAAACTTAAGCAAGGTTTGTGAATTTTTGCATTTACCAGTACAGGCTGGATCCAATGAATTATTAAACCGTATGAACAGAGGCTATACTATTGAAGACTATAAAGAGAAGATAAACTATGCTAAAAATGCAATTGAAGATTTAGCTGTTTCAACAGACACTATTATTGGCTTTCCCGGTGAGACAGAAAAAGATGTTGATGATTTAATTCAACTGTTTAAAAGCGTTAAATTTGATAATGCCTTTACATTTATTTACTCAAAACGTAAAGGAACACCAGCATATGATTATGACAATCATATTGAAAAGAAAGTTAAATCCAGTCGATTCAATAGATTATTAGAAGTTTCTAATGCTATTGCTCTTGAGAACAGTAAAACATATTTAGACAAAAGTGTAGAAGTATTAGTAGAAGGACCTTCTAAGAATGATAAAAAAGTATTAACAGGTAAGACAAGACATTTTAAAACAATGAATTTTAAGGGCAGTCATGATCTTATAGGAGAACTGGTAAAGGTTAAAGTAACGAACTGTAATTCTTTTTCACTTTTTGGTACTTTTGAAGAGATGGTATAAATGAAAATAAACAAAAAAGAACTAACCCCAATGATGAAACAGTACTATTCAATTAAAGAGAATTACCAAGACCATATTTTATTTTATCGTCTTGGCGATTTTTATGAAATGTTTTTTGAAGATGCTATTATTGCCTCAAAGGCACTGGAAATTACGTTAACAGGGCGAAATTGTGGTTTAGAAGAAAAAGCACCACTGTGTGGTGTGCCTGTTAAATCTGGGAACGACTATCTAAAGAAACTTATTTCAAAAGGCTTTAAAGTCGCCATATGTGAGCAAGTAGAAGATCCTAGTGAATCAAAGGGCATTGTTAAAAGAGAAGTTGTTAGAATTGTTACCCCGGGTACTATTACAGAACCAGACATGTTAACCGATAAAGTTCACAATTACTTATTATCCTTTTATGTGGATCCAGAAGGTTTTTCTATTGCCTATGCTGATATTACAACAGGGGAACTAAAAACAATTGCCTTTAAAGGCAGTGAAAGTAAGCAACGCTTCATCGATGAAATATTAAAAATTAACCCAAGTGAAATTTTATACAAGGATGATGATTTACATAATTCAATTATGTCAACCATATCTATGTTTATTGAACCACAAAAATCTGTAGTAGATGATTCATTCTACCAATTAAAAAATTGTGAGAAATCAATTAAAAGAGTTTATAATGTTTATTCCCTGGACAGTTATGGTCTTACAAATTTACCATATGAAAAAAGGGCCGTTGGTAGTTTATTACAATATATTGAAGAAACACAAAAAGTAGCCTTGTTAAATTTTAGTAACTTAGAAATATACCATGAAAATAATTTCATGTTTCTTGATAAATTTACGAGACGTAATCTTGAGTTATTAGAAACCATACGCACCAAAGATAAAAAAGGATCACTCTTGTGGATACTTGATCAAACTTCTACTGCTATGGGGGGCAGAAGACTAACCAAATGGATAGAAGAACCCTTATTATCAAAAGAATTGATTAATAATCGACTAGACGCTGTAGAGTTACTTTCAAGTGACTTATTACTCAAGGAAGAGTTAAAAGAACTAATCAAAAGTATTTATGACTTAGAGCGATTGTCATCAAAACTGGTTTACGGAAGTGTGAATGCAAGAGATCTTATTTCTTTAAAGAACAGCTTATTTGTTTTACCTGATGTTAAAGCCCTTTTAACCGATTTAGATGCTGTTAACTTAATCGAAATTAATACTGATATTGATTTATTACAAGACATTTATGCCTTAATTGAAGCATCAATAATAGAAGATCCACCCATTACACTAAAAGATGGGGGTATAATAAAACCGACTTATAACGAAGATTTATTCGCATTAGATGATATTATTAATCACGGTAAAGATTGGATAATATCCAAAGAAAAAGAAGAAAAAGAAAAAACGGGTATTGGTTCCCTTAAGATTGGTTACAACAGAGTCTTTGGTTATTACATTGAAGTCACTAAAAAGAATATTGATTTAGTACCAGAGCATTATACACGAAAACAAACCTTATCAAAATCCGAACGATATATAACACCGGCTTTGAAGGAAATTGAAAATAAAATATTGAATGCTGAAGACAAATCTGTAGATTTAGAATATGAAATTTTTACTGAAATCAAAGATAAAATTTTAAATGAAATCAGTAGAATAAAGAAAACAGCCGTCTCTATTTCAAGGCTAGATGTTTTAATATCATTTGCAGATGTCAGTTTACAAAACAATTATGTTAAGCCGATTATCAGTAACGATCATAGGATCGATATTAAAGACTCTAGACATCCGGTTATAGAGCAAATATCTTTAGAGGAAGCCTTTGTTCCAAATGATGTCATTTTAGATGATGATAAAAATAAATTCTTAATCATCACTGGACCAAACATGGCGGGTAAATCAACTTATTTAAGACAAGTTGCGTTAATTACGTTAATGGCACAAATTGGCTGTTATGTCCCAGCTTCCTATGCAAAAATAGGTTTAGTCGATCGCATCTTTACAAGAGTCGGGGCAAGTGATGATTTATCACAAGGCCAATCAACTTTTATGGTAGAAATGAGTGAGTTAGCAAATATTTTACACAACGCTACTAATCGATCATTGATTATTTTAGATGAAATTGGACGTGGTACGTCAACGTATGACGGCTTAAGCATTGCTTGGTCTGTCGTTGAATATCTGTCTAACAAAGACTTTAAAGCGTGCAAGACTATGTTTGCGACGCATTATCACGAGTTAACTGAACTAGAAGAAGAATTAGAAACAGTAAAAAATTATTATATTACTGCTAAAGAAGTAAATGACGATATTGTGTTCTTACGTAAGATCAAAAGAGGTGAATCGAAACAGAGTTATGGTATCCAAGTAGCAAAACTCGCTGGTGTACCAAATGTTGTTTTAAATCGATCCAATGAAATCTTAAAAAAATTAGAAGAAAAAGATATTAAAAATAACATCCAACGTATGACTGGTCATTATAAAAATGTACAAGTTGCTGAAGAAAAAACAACATATGATCCATTAAAAGATGCGTTAAAGCATTTAAATATTAATGCATTAACACCTCTTGAAGCCATTAATAAATTAAATGACCTCATTACTATTAGTAAAGAAGAGAAGTGATTAAATGAATAAAATCATCAAACTGAATAAGAAGATTTCATCTAAAATAGCTGCTGGTGAGGTTATAGAAAACCCAAGTGCTGTGATAAAAGAATTAGTTGAAAACTCTATAGATGCCCATTCAAGCTCAATTACCATAGAAGTTAAAGGCGCAGGTAAAGAATATATACGTATTACAGATGATGGGGATGGCATACTTGAAGAAGATGTTATTCTTGCTTTTGATCGCCATGCGACAAGTAAAATTAAAAGTATAGAAGATATTTATTCTATTAACACACTTGGCTTTCGTGGTGAAGCGTTAGCCTCTATAGCTGCTGTGTCTAGACTAGAGTTAACGACAAAAACAGAAGGAGCTGATAATGGTGTTCAATTGACTATAAATGGTAGTGACGTTTTAAGTCAAAACAAAGTTGGCTCTAAAAATGGAAGCACCATTATTGTAGAAGATCTATTTTACAATACACCGGCTAGAATTAAATTTTTAAATAAAAATTCAACAGAACAAAGACGAATCAATGAATTGGTTAATTTTCTTGCCTTGTCTAATGCCGAAATATCTTTTAAATACATTGTGGATGATCGTATAAAATTTGTAACACCAGGGAAAGGTCAACTCAAAAATGTGATTTTAAGTATTTATGGGAAGACTATTGCTAAAAATATGATAGCTGTAGATTCAGAATTAGATCAAGTAAAATTGAAAGGGTATATTTCTAATCTTTCTTTAACGCGAGGCAATTCAACTTTGCAAGTATTTTTTGTAAATGGACGGTATATTAAAAGCGACTTAATAAAAGAAGCAATTAAGACAGCCTATAAAACAATGATCCCAATCAATACGTATCCCCTTTGTTTTTTGAATTTCACAATTGATAGTAAAGAAATTGATGTAAATATCCATCCATCTAAGACAACAATTAAATTCACTAAAAAAGGAATTATTAAACAACTGATTTATACAAGTATTAAATCAAATTTGCTTGAAATGAATCAAACACCTAAGGTCTCACTAGAAGACCAATTATTTGAAAAAACTTTTAATAAAAAAATGAAAAGTAATGATGAACAAAAGAATTTATATAAAGAAAAGTTAAAAAAACTAAATAAAAATGATGCGTCTAATCCTAAGAAGATTGAAGAAAATCCTTTTAAAGTTAAAGACAGTCATGACGCCCTTGGGACAGAAGAAAAAAAAGAGAAAAACTTCGTTAATTTGGATATTTTTGATGTGGATTTTGATAAATTTGATAAAATTGAAATTAAAAATGAAAATAAGAAACTTAAACCAAAGGAAACAATATACGATAACCTTAAAGTGATTGGCCAATTATTTAACACCTATATACTCTCTGAAAAAAATAAAGATTTATACTTAATTGATCAACATGCGGCCCATGAAAAGATACTTTACGAACAATTAATGGATGAATTCATGAATAAAACTGTTAACGCTCAATTATTATTATCACCTATAACAATCCAATTGACTCCTGATGAATTAGAGTATATTTTAGAAAAAAAAGATGTTATTTCATCTCTAGGCATTAAAGTGGAGTCTTTCGGTAAAGATACATTATTGGTTAGAGAGGTTCCAATTCTATTTAATAAACCTTTAAGTAATCAAGTAACAAAAGATATCATTTTAAATATAAAAGATCAGTATAATTCACCCTACGAAACAAATACAGAATTGATTATTCAAAAATCATGTAAAAATGCCATTAAAGCAAAGGACATACTCGATGATCTAGAAATAGAGAGTCTCATCAATCAGTTAAAGAAACTTGAAAGTCCTTATACTTGTCCCCATGGACGACCAATTATTATAAAAATTACAAAAGATGAAATTGAAAAAAAATTTAAAAGGAAGTAGATAAATATGACTAGAAATGTGCTTATAATTGCAGGTCCTACAGCTGTTGGAAAAACGGAATTATCATTAATGCTCGCAGAAGATTTAAATGGAGAAATCATTTCTGCAGATTCGGTACAAATATACAAAGAAATGATTATTGGTTCTGCAACACCAAGTGATGAAGAATTAAACAGAATCAAGCATCATTTAATTAACATCGTTAACCCAGCACAAGACTATAATGTCGCTAAGTTTTCTCAAGATGCAAGAGCATTAATTAAAGATATTCAAAAAAGAGGAAAACTGCCGATTGTCGTTGGGGGTACAGGATTATACATTAATTCATTAATGTATCAAATGGATTTTTCTGAGCAGGTTAAAGATGAGGCTTTACGAAAAAATCTTAGAGGACTTGTTGATGAAAAAGGCAAAGAACAGTTACATGAAAAACTTAGAAAACTCGATCCAAAGGCAGCTGACAAGATCCATATGAATAATGTGAAACGTGTCATACGCGCTTTAGAGATTAATATACTAACCGGTGATATAATGGGCAACTTCAAAAAGGATCCAATTAAAACGACTGAATTTAATCCTATATTAATTTGTTTAAAAAGAAATAGAAAGCTCTTATATGTTCGAATCAATAAAAGAGTCGATCAGATGTTAGAGGAGGGGTTAATTGAAGAAGTAAAAAAATTAAGAAACAAAGGCCTAACAACTGAAGAGACATCTATGAAAGCAATAGGTTATAAGGAAGTGATGGGATATTTAAATGATAAGTATGACTATGAGATGATGGTAAAGATACTTAAAAAGAACACTAGAAATTTTGCTAAGCGTCAACTCACTTGGTTTAGAAGATACGATGAGGCCACTTGGATAGATTTGGATAGAGATAATTTCGAAAATAATTATAAAAAGATTATTAATCAACTTCAAAATGGGTAACAATAGTCAACAGAAGATATAAGCAATTGAAATGATGAGGGGGTAAGATCATGGCACAAAATATTAATCTTCAAGATGAGTTTTTAAATCAAGCTAGAAAATCTAATACGATGATTACAGTATTTTTAATTAGTGGCTATCAAATCAAAGGGCACGTTAAAGGATTTGATAATTTTACAATTATAATGGAATCAGAAGGAAAACAACAGATGTTGTATAAACATGCTATATCTACAATAATTCCTACAAAAAGTATTCAATTAGCGTAGTAGTCACTGGCTCTTAAATGGGCCATTACTATTTTTTGAAAGGATTTAAAATGTTAAAGAAAATGTATGAAGAAATGGGAATTAATCCTAAATTAATTGAATTTGAAAAAAAAATTGAAGTAAAAATTAAACCAGAATTTGACAAAATCAACTCAATTATGCAGTATAATCAACTAAAGGTCTTAAAAGCTTTTCAAGAGGTTAAAGTAGGTGAAGATGACTTTAATTCAAAAACTGGTTATGGCTTTAGCGATATCGGTAGAGAAAAATTAGAAAAGATCTACTCTAAGGTCTTTAATTCAGAAGATGCTATAGTACGGCCAACAATTGTTTCAGGAACACATGCCCTTAGCTTATCTTTATCCGGGACCTTATTTCCTGGTGATAAAATGCTATCTATTACTGGTACGCCATATGATACTTTAGAAGAAGTTATTGGTATAAGAGGCAATTATCCAGGGAGTTTAAAAAATATAGGTGTTGACTATGATTCCATTGATTTAACATCTAAAGGAAAGTTTTCAACGAAAGAAATTTTAAACTATATGACTCATGAGAAAAATAGCAATTTAAAAATGATTTATATTCAAAGATCCTCTGGTTATAGTTGGAGAAAGGCTATTAGCATACAAAAAATAAAAGAAATTATAAAAAAAATTAAGACTCTAAAGTCTTCTATCATTATTATGGTTGATAACTGCTATGGGGAGTTTTTAAATGCACTTGAACCAACGGATGTTGGCGCCGATTTAATGGCAGGGTCCCTAATTAAGAATCCTGGTGGGGGTCTAGCAATAGGTGGCGGGTATATTGTTGGAAATCTTGATTTAATTAACCTAGTCGCTCAACGTATGACTTCACCTGGCATTGGCAAAGAACAAGGTTTAATGTTCAACCAAACAAGAAATATTATGCAAGGTCTATTTATTGCACCAAAAATTGTTAGTGAAGCTTTAAAAGGTGCTGTTTTTTGTTCTTATTTATATGACTACTTTGGTTACGAAGTGAATCCAAAATTTGATGATGACAGAAGTGATATTATTCAATCTATTAAATTAAATACTGAAGATGCTGTCGTTAAATTTTGTCAAAGTATTCAAGAAGCCGCACCCATTGATTCCTATGTAACGTTGAGACCTTGGGATATGCCTGGCTATAGTTCTAAAGTTATTATGGCAGCTGGTGCCTTTGTTCAAGGCTCATCAATTGAATTGAGTGCAGATGCTCCAATTAAAGAGCCATTTATTGTTTATTTTCAAGGTGGTTTAACGTATGAACATGCTAAAGTAGGTGTTCTTAAAAGTATGAGTAAGTTAATAGAGGAGGGCATTGTAAAATGGCAAGAAATGATATAACACTGAATATTTTATCAGGTAATGAAATTGTTACTAATCTAAGATTTATAAACACAATTGCTAAAGTATTAACATCAATTATGATCATTGTAGCTATTGTTTTTTACTTCCAAAATGAAAAAGAAAAATTAAACGCTTAATAGAATGTGAATAAAAAAAAGCTAAGAATCTTAGAAATAAGATTCTCAGCTTTTTTATTATAAATTACATTCTTCTAAAGACACCTTTAATGTGTCCTAATACTTTTACATTTTTTGAATAAATAGGATCCATATTATCATTTTCAGGTTGAAGTCTAATCAATTTTTCTTCTTTATAAAATCTTTTAATTGTTGCATCTTCATTATTAATCAAAGCCACAACAATATCCCCATTATTTGCAGAATTATTTTGCTCAACTAAAACATAGTCTTCCGAAAAAATACCTGCATTAATCATGCTTTCGCCATCAACTCGTAACATAAAATAATTTGAACCTTCTTTAATAAAGTCATTGGGTACCGGAAATGATTCATCGCTTTCTTGTACAGCTAAAATAGGATCGCCAGCAGTTACATCACCTAAAAAAGGTATTGATCTAGTGCTCGTATTTGTCATAAAATTTTGGTTTTCACCATTTTCATCAATAATTTCAATTGCTCTTGGTTTTGTTGAATCTCTTCTAAGGTACTCCATTTTTTCTAACTTCTTTAAATGACTATAAACTGAAGAAGAAGAACTTAATCCAACAGCTTTACCAATTTCTCGAACGGTTGGTGGAAATCCTTTTTCACTTAAATTGAGTTTTATAAATTCTAAAATATCTTTTTGTCTTTGACTTAAAGTCTCACGCATATGCCACTCCTTTCTACTTTTCCTATCAAAAGTATATCAAATATACGTTTGTATTTCAAGGATATTTTCATTTTTTATTCATTATTTCAGTAATTATCAAAATAATAACACAAATGTTCGATAAAACCCTTTACAAAAAACAATTGTTCTAGTATAATTAAATCATACAGAACAATAGTTTAGGAGGGTGAACATGAAAATAGGTAATTATCGAATTGTAGATAAAATAAGATTTAGTATTTCAATATTATTAATTAGTGTGATAATGATTATAATTTTTTCTGCCTTCATGCATTCATTTACAGTAAGTGCTATTAATAAAACAGATTATATTGACGTCACAGTTAAGCCAGGTGATACCATTTGGAGGATTGCAAGAGAACACACGAATGAAGAAAAAGATATAAGAGAAGTAGTCTATGTCATTAGCAAAATAAATGAAATCGACAATAGTATAATTCATAGTGGCCAAGTATTAAAGGTTCCTATTTACACAAAAAAACACGATTAATTCGTGTTTTTTTAATACTCATCATCTAACTCAAAGTTTTTAATTATATTTCTTTTGGCATTCTTTCGATGAGATGCGTAGAGCTGCGTCGTTGTAACATTATCATGGTCTAATAATGATTTCACATCGTATATAGAGAAACCATGCTCAAGTAGAGATGTTGCAGCAGTCGCCCGTAACTTATGTGGACTATAACCATTATCATAAGAGGTTTCCATACCAATAGCAGTATATTTCTTTATGAGTTTTCTAATTGTACGATTAGACATGCGTTGGCCCTGTAAGGATAAAAATAAAGCTTCATCTGCAGCATTAGGATCACGTTCTTTATTTAAATACATTCTAATTGATTTTTCAACAGATTTATTAATTGGCATATCTATGACTTTATCTCTTTTTCGATATATTTTAAAAGTACCCCGTTTAAAACTAAAAGAATCAACATTTAACTGTTGTAGTTCAGATAATCTAAGGCCATAAGTTACAAAGAGCATTATTATTGCTTTGTCTCTATGTTTTGTTTTGCGCCAATATTGCTTTTGCTTCTCCGATAGACCCGTACCATTTTCTACAGCGTCTAACATCTTAGAAACTTCATCTATTTCTAATTTTTTTATTGCATCCGGTTGAACTTTTGGCATTCGAATAGGATTAAAACCATCTGTAATATTACTAGAGATTTGTTCATTTCTATACAAGAACTTAAAAAGTATATTTAATGAGGATCTCTTTCTTGAGAGTGTCCGATTATTATTTTTCATGACATACTTAGTATCCTTTGTTTCTACAAAATAACGTGTACAGTATTCACCAATAAAGTAATTAACATCTCTTGCCTTAATTGTGTCAAAGGTTTCAAGTTCAATATCTTTAGTACTTTTGGCTTGGGTTAAACTTGTTTCATTTACTAAGTAATCACAGAAAAATAATATATCACTTAAGTAAGCTTTTCTTGTACTAACGGCAACAGATCCTTTTAAATAGGTAAAAAAGTCTCTAAAATAATAGGGTAGAACGTTTTGAATTTTAATAGCTTTATCAATTATACGACTTTGATCTTCAATAATATTATCAGGTTTATCTGATTTATTGTGAATTTTATAATCCATCCAATCCTCCAAACATATATTCTTATACTCTAATTATAATCAATTTATCGATATATTTCAAGGTTATAAAATAATTGTTTACTTTTTTTGGATTTGTATTATAATAATAGATGTGCAAGAAATAGTAAAACCATGTGTTTGGAGGTAATATTTATGATATATCTATTTATAATTTTAGCTAAAATTGTTGAAGTTTCTTTAATGACAATACGAACTGTTTTATTAACAAAAGGTGAAAGAAGAATAGCTGCCATTATTGGTTTCTTTGAGGTATTATTATGGATCAATATTGTAACGAGAGTTATTTCAGATCTTTCAGGTGATCCATGGAAAGCAATTTCATATGCTTTAGGTTTTGCTTTGGGTAATTATCTTGGAAGTAAATTAGAAGAAAAAATAGGTATTGGTTTATCTGAAATTATGGTAAATGTTAAATATAGTGATGGAAAAGAACTTGCAACTGAGTTAAGAAAAGAGGGTTATGGCGTTACTGAAATAAATGCCGAAGGGCATGAAGCAAAAAGAGTAATTTTATCTTTATTTGTTAAAAGAAAAAAGATAAATCAAGTTGTCTATAAAATCACAGAAATGCAAAAAGGTGCTGTTATAACAACCAATGATATTAAACCAATTTATGGTGGTTATGGTTTAAGAAAATAAAATGATTGGAGAAATTTGATGAATAATCCTTATGGAATAATTGCAGTAATTTTTTATATGCTAGCAAATGGTTTATTAAGCATATTTCAAATGTACAAGAATACAAATGAAAAAGACGTTGTTAGTTATTATAATAATAAAATTATAAGAAAATTATCAAAACTCAGTGGTTATATGATTATTGCTTTATTATTGGTTATTATAATAATTTATGGTTTTATTATTGGACTGATTATTTTTCTAATTGGATTCTTAGGCCAAAAGTTTTATAATATAATTGTTCATTATATAGTCGTGGTACCAATTAATAAAATTTTTTATAAGAAATAATAAAATTGAATAATAAATTATTATTGCATAGAATAAACTATGCAATTTTTCTTTTTGGTCAACTATTCCGAAAATATACATTTAAAGAACAGTTGAATGAAAACTAATAATAAGCTGATCAATAACATTATTATCTATGACATCTATTTTTGTTATAATTACTAGTCTTCCCTATAAAAATAGTCCCATTAACCTAATTAATGATCATCAAAGGATTATTCCCTTGGGTATATAAAAACTATTTAAATGCTTCCTTAAGAGCATCAAAATGCTGTTCTGCTCATTTTTCATCAGATCACATATTTCAGTGATTTATGCGCCCAAGGAAATACTAAATCCTTATAATGCATCAATTAAGTCTCATACTTGCGTGTATAGACGCCTATTTTTTGATAAAATCATATTTATATAGTCTCAATACTATTTGAATTATTATAATTAAAATTATGCTAATGGCACCGAAAATTTTTGAATTGATGGAAAAGTTTATTTCATTAAGAAAATCGAATTTATAAATAGCTAAATTAATTACAAAAAAACTAAATATAATTATAGCAATTCTTTTTATTATTTGGAATCCATTCCAATTTTTTATTAATCCAATCCTTACGAAATATTTTAGCAACGGGAAAATTATTATCGTTAATATAAAAATTGTAAGTTCAATAAAAGAATTTAATTTGATATTGTTAAATCCTGAATTTTTATAAATTAACATTCCAATATAGACTAAATTGAATATTAAAAAATTCATTATGGCATTCAATATTATATATAAGTTATAATTATTTTTACCATATGCTTTAAGAACATGATTTAAATAGTCAGTAGGATTTTTATCATCAACTAAACTTTTATAATTTTCACTACTTAATGTTTTATGAATATAATTTCTTATTTCATTTTTTTGTATTTCCAATATTTTTAATGAACTAATTTTTTTTAGTAATTCTAACTTGTACTCTGAAAATTTTATCATTCAAACCCCCTCTTAAATATTTTTATTTTGGTTAACATAATAACATTATGTAAATTAATTTTGAGTATAAAACATTCCTCTTTATTATTTTGTTGTTAACTTTTTTTAAAGTTTATAGAACATAAATATTTTTAAAAATTATAAGTCAGATAATTAACTCAAGCTATTCCCTATTATATTTTTACTTATCACTACTTCTTCAGATCTTTTTAGTAAATAGTCATAGTAGATCCTTTATTTAAATTGTATTGTTATTAAATGACAACAAAAGAATTACTATGAAAAAAAAATTATTATCAACGATAATTTTATCATCTTTAAAGCCATTCTAGAATTACATGTTCATTATTTCTTATTTGCTAAATTTGACAAAAAAACCTTTGCTTCTTATTAATACTACAAGTAAGTAAAAATTTCAGTATAAAAAGACTTACCACACACAAATTCAAATATTAACTCTTTAATACGACAGTCTTATTTCCGAAAAAACTTTTAACCAAAAGTACAAAAGCTATATATCAAGATTTTTCATCTTAATATACAGCTTCAATTTATTCCGTTATAAATATTATCTACTTCCACTGTCTATCTTTATTTAGACATTGGTAGCTAATACCAAATATTTTCTAATTTGTTATTTTAAGTCAAAAGTTATCTTGAATATTATTCTACAGGTTCAAAGTCTTCTTTTCCCACGCCACATACTGGGCAAACCCACTCTTCAGGGACATCTTCAAATTCCGTTCCAGGTTCAACCCCGTTGTCGGGATCTCCTAATGCCGGATCATAGATGTAACCGCAAACAGTACATTCATATTTCATATGAATTCTCCTTTCAATTCCTAATTTTGCTGACTCCCTATAATCTCTACCCACAACATTTCAACCTACTCAGCGAATATTTTATAAAGAGATGCATAACAACTTTTCCTAGTAAAAATCCATTAAATGATTTTGTTGGATCTTTTGAGCCCAAAGTAAATAGAACGATGGCCTCCCTTTCATTATCAGGATTAAATCAATATAGACGCCAATAAATGACTCAACTGTCGTCTAAATTCCAAGTGTATTTTTTATTGGAAAAGCAGAACACTATTACACGAATAATTTAGACTGTTGTTTATATATTATATCATTTACATTGCCGTCCTTCAATCCTTTTTAGTGAATTATTGTTTTAAGCAGAATTGCAAATTTAATTGCACGATTTCTCAAATTAATTTTATACCCGTTATTGTTTGTTAAGCAATTTTAATTTTATAATCACTTTTTTCGTTAAATACTTCATCTGATGTTTTAAAATCAAACATTTTTCTTGGATAGTTATTCATAAATTTTTGTATTCTTTTAACCATTCGTCTAGTGACGTTTTTAAAACTTGAGCCTTTTGGTAAAAATCGTCTTATCATTCGATTTTGATTTTCATTACTTCCACGTTGCCAAGAAGCATATGCATCACAATAATACATATCTGCTCGTTTAATGGAGCTTTTAGTAAAGGATCTTTCTAATAGTATATCAATAAAAAGATCTTTCTAAAAAAACACAGAAACTATATACCAAGATTTTTCCTCTTAATATATAGTTTCAATTCAATCATTTATAAATATTATCTCATTTCGATTGAGCATCCTTACTGCTGGTTATGTCTTTCAATTCGCAACAGTTAATACCGCCATCTCCATAAGTTGATTTATTTTGATTAGCAATTCTTTTCAAATATATCTTCCATTTTTTGTTAAGTTCATTAAACATATAATCACTCCTTGCCATAATTAACTGGTATTTCAATAATGAAGGTGCTTCCAAATTTCAACTTTGAAGTAACACTTACTTTACCACCAATTTTCTCTATGTTATCTTTTACTATATACAAACCTATACCATCACCCTCTAGATGGATAGCTTTTGAACTACGATAATAGGCATTAAATATTTGGTTAATTTCATTTGTTGCTATACCAATACCAGTATCTTGAATCTTAATCATTACTTTTTCATCAAGGTGTATGAAACTTACCCTAACACTTCCTTCTTCATTGGTGTATTTATAAGCATTTGTCAAAATATTATAGATAGACTGACTAAGTTTATCTTTGTCAGTTTGAATCATAAGTTTATCATTAGTAACCAACTCAAGTGTAATGTTTTTTCTATTGAATTGTGCTTTCAAGCCAATGAGAATTTGTTTTAACATCTCATTGATTTCAAAATTCTCAACACTAATTATATCTGTTTCTTTACTAGCATCAATCATTCCGCTCATATTGCTAATAATTGCAGTAATATTCTCGATTTGATTTTGAAAAGTCCTTATTTCTTCTTTGTCAAATTCTAATAAACCATCTTCAATTGCTTCAATATGTGATTTTAGTATTGTCAGTGGTGTTCGTGTTTGGTGAAGTAACTGGTCAACAAGAACTTGCCTACTTTTTTGTTTCAATCTAAGTCTTGAACTTAGTTCTACTAAGCTTTCTCTAATAGCACGAATTTCCTTTATTGATGTACTTTCTACCGGTGCTAACTTACCTAAATGGATATCTGAAGCAATTTTTGCAGTATCTCTTAAAGAACCACTCATTTTCTTACTAATAAAAAAACCAATAATTATTGAGAAAACTATCGAAATTAAAATTGCATATATACTATTAATAAACAATGATCCTTTAAACTTCATAGCAACAAAAGAATTTTCTGCTACACTATGCAACGTTACATTTAATACACCAATAATCTTTTCGCCATCAAAAACTTCATATTGCATTACTTGATTTGAAGAATCACTCATCATATTTCCAGTAATATGATAATCATCATTAACATCAACAATCAAATCATCAGCAGCATTATAGACTTTTATTTGAATAATAGGATCAATTAAATGTGTTTCTAATTCAATAGCCATCTGTTTATAGGAAACATCTTCATCATTAAGAGTAACTTCTGCATAGTCTAGGATCTGTTCAATATGGGTATCGTAACTTTCTTTAATATATTCAGTAAAGTAATTATCTGTTAAAGTTGTTAATACTAGCGCATTGACTCCGACTGATATAACTGAAATTAAAATCAATGCCATCAACCACATTTTCCTAACGGTCACTATAATCCACCTCAAATACATAACCTGCACCATATTTTGTAACAAGTATAATTGGATTTTTAGGATCTTCTTCTATCTTTTGACGTATTCTTTTTATATAACTGTCAATATTGCGATCAAATCCATCATATCCTTGACCAAAAGATTGGGTTATCAATTGTTCCCTTGAAAGAACTTGTCCCTTATTTCTCATAAAAGCATGAATCAGTTTGAATTCTGTTGCTGTAAGTTCTATATCTACGCCAGCTTTCTCCAATTTCATACTACCTATAAAAAGTTTTATTTCTCCTTCACTCAAAACAATCTCATCAGAAGTTTGATAGATCCTTTTTAAAAACACTTTAATGCGTTCTATTAGTTCTCGTGGACTAAAGGGTTTCACTACGTAATCATCTGCACCTTTTTCAAAGCCTTTTAATCGATCTATTTCTTCTTGTTTGGCAGTTAACATAATAATTGGGACATCAGAAATTTCTCTAATCCTCGTTAAAATTTCAAATCCATCAATACCCGGCATCATAACATCTAGTAATATAAGATGGTATGTGTTTAATGAAAAATATTCAAGTGCTTGTAAACCATTTTTAGCTAGATCCCAGCTATATCCACTATTTTCTAAGTATTTTATTACAATATCACTTATATCAGATTGGTCCTCAACAACTAAAATATTAAACATATCATCACCCTATCTTAAATTTTTCCTCATAATTTACATATAGTCCATTAACTAATCTATAGTCACCTAATTGGCACTAAGAAATATACTATCTTTTCAATTAGCGTCTCTCAATCACATTCTTACGTTTCAAATATTCTTCTTCAGTTATTTTTCCTTCAACGTATAATGCTTTTAGTGTGTTAATCGCTTGATTTCCATTACTATTTTTTCTTCTACTAGACAATAGAATTAATGCTACGATTGTAAGCACTACAACTAATATAATTAAATAAAACCATCCGCCAAATGCATTGCTTCCCCAAAATGACATATTGTGGTTTCCGAACCAATCATTTCCATACATCATATTTTTCCTCCAATTTCCATTAAATCATTTAATACATAATTATTTTTTTAATGTTTCTTTCATTTGCAAATATGTTTTCTCATCAATTTCTCCATTTACAAATTTTTCTTTCAATATTTCATTTGAATCATTTTTATGTTTTTGGTCAAATATATCTATATTCCCTTTTCCTTCAAATGCGTAATACAAAGCTACTCCAATGAGCACTATAAATATAATCATCATTTGAACCCCCTCCATTTCTTTGATTTCTTTAATCTATACTTTTATTGTAGCCTTTTAATATGGCACAAATATGACTGATGATATCAATTGAAAAAATATGCCATATATAATAAAAAACATAGTATCAATTACACTTGTTAACTTATAATAGATTATTTTAAATATGATTCTAATCATTTTACTTCTTGTTGTCTCATCATCTCTGCTTCTTCATGTTATAATATATGGCAATGATACATAAACCGAATCTATGAAGTAGATCCCCCTTTGTGGCGACATTATACACTTTAGTGTTTTAAAATCCAAAAAATAACCATAAAAAGAGAAAAACCGAAAATTTTTCACTGATCATTGAAACGCCTAGTAAATAAATTGTCACCTTCTAACAAACTCTCTATAGAATCAAAGCCAAGTCTTTCGAGTAATTCAATTACATATGGATTATCGACGGGTGTAATATATTCTGCTTTACTGCCATATTCTTTAACACTTTTTTTAGCTTCTTTCCGGTCAATCAATGCTTTGGGTCCTCCAACACATCCTCCAACGCATCCCATTCCTTCAATAAAATTTGATTTGATTGTTCCGTCCAAAATATCCTTCAGCATTATTTTACAAGCCTTAATTCCGTCAGCGTGCTGAGCTTTTAAAGGAATAATTCGCTCAGGGCTTAACCTCTCAAGTGTGCTTTTAACAGCTTCACTTACACCTGATGTAATTGCGTATGTTCTACCAGCCTTTGAGGAATGATCTCTCAAATCTTCATCTAATTCAACTGGGTTGATGCCTGCAGCTTCAAAAATATCTTGAACTTCTTCAAATGTCAGAACAAAGTCAACTGATTCAGTTATGTCCGCTTCTCTAGATTCTGCTTTCTTAGCTATACATGGTCCTATAAATACCGTTGTAGCATCTTTATACAAAGTCTTAATTGATCGTCCGCATGCTGCCATTGGCGAAACAGAAGGTGGTAAATGAGGAACTAATGTATGATAAATCTTTTTTATCATTGCAATCCACATGGGGCAGCAACAGCTTGTGAGCATAAAATCTTCTTCTTTATGAATAGTATTATCAAATTCTAGAGCTTCTTTCAATGTTAAAATATCTGCAAATAATGCTACTTCAACCATACCTGAAAATCCCAATAGTTTGAATGCACTCCTTAATTTTCCTGGTGTTACCTTTTTACTAAATTGGCTAATATATGCTGGTGCAATCATTACATACACTGGTGATATACCTTCATTTAATGCATTAAATATTGGAATAGCTTCTTTTACTTCTGCAAGATTGTTTGATTTACAGTTATTGATGCAATCGCCACAACCTACACATTCTTCTCTTGATATGATCACATCACCATTGTCATCATGTTCAATAGCATTAAAAAAACAGACCTCTTCACATTGCATTTTTTCCTCATCTGAGCATGAACATTTAGCTAATTTGATAACTGGTGGCTGATTTTGTGGATTTAGCAGACAATCGAGATGATGTTTGTCATAATCAAATTCAGATTCAATATCCTCAATTTCGTTATCAGTTTTATTGTAAATTCCGGCTTTCAATAGTCTTTCGTATAAAGATAAGAACGATTGCATATTTTTCTCCTTTTCTTTCTATTCTTAGGCAATTGCAAAACTATATAATTTTTGAAACCACTTTCTTTATTCTATTTATTTTGAATAATTTTCTCCACTATAGCATCTATAGAGTTTTTAAATAATAGAAATAACCATGAAAAGAGAAAACAAAATCAATTTTTTATCAGCATTCTTTCTTTGTCGTAATAACTAACAAATTAGAGGATCCTTACTATAAAACTATGACACGTTATTTTTTTTAACAGTTGTCCATAAATCTCTGTCGTGTATGTCCATTTTTTAATCATAGATATTTATTCTACAGAATTCTTGACATGTATAATTGATACTTACTATTTTTCTTGATTGAAATGTCAATACGCTTTAGAAACAACAGTGAGATAGCCATAAATACTATACCCATTGCAATTCCAATTAGTTCACCATTAATATTTTCAAGTGAATTACCAACTAAACTTCCCAGCCAAACACCTATTGATAAGAATACTAACGGCATAATATAAACAATCATACCTGCTTTCAATATTGATTTGTCTGCAACCTCAACTTCAACAGAATCTCCTATCTCTGCATTAAGTCTGTTTTTCACTTCTGCTTTCATCACTTTTTTTTCACAGTTACTACCACATGAGTCACATTTGTCACCACAAGCGGATGATCTTGTAACTTCAATTACAACAAAATCATTTTTTTTAGAAACTATAACACCATTTTCCTTCATTAGATCCCCCTCTCTTAATCATGTATTAATTTTAATTTTCTTCAAATATTTATTTGTCTGAATTTAGTACTTGTCATATTACCGAATTGCTTTTTTAATGATTTTTTTATTCTATAGTTACATTATATTTTGTGAATATGTCAAAATTATGGCTAGTGGCGACTGACACATCCGCAATGAATTATTTATTTTTCACTTTTTTGCAATATTTCTAATCTTATTTGAAAAAAGAGATGACTGTAAAAGTCATCCCTGTCAAATTTTTCTTCAGATAGTATGTTCTACGATTATATAATTTCAATCATCTAGGTCTTCTATGAGTTTTTTCATTTCTGATATTTCTTTATTTTGTGCTTTAATTATAGCATCAGCTAATTCTCTAACCCTCGGATCTGATATATTGGCACGTTTACTTGTCAGTAGTGCTATGGAATGATGTGGGATCATTGCTTCCATATAATCAACATCATCGATTGTAGTTTGTTCTCTCATTAAGTAAAATGAAGAGGCAAACACCAAGACACTAAGGACTAAAATGACTATATTTATTTTTTTATTTTTAAGCATATGCAGCATAAATGAAAGCATTATAACCGCCATTACACAAGTTGAAAGAATCGTCATATATAACCTTGTTTCACTAAAGTATACATGACTCAATTCGTAAGTGTTAAGATACATAACCATGAACATTAGTATTGCTGAAGTAGTAATCATTCCAAAAAATTTTGCATAATTTTTATTCATTTTTAACACACCTTCTTTATTTAATATATTCTTTTGAATAAGTACTTTTCTATACTTATTTATACTTTACCTTCGCTAATTAATCGTTAATTATTTTGTTGTTATTCAACAGTATTTATCATTTTTCTCTTTCTAATGTATTCTTCTCCATCTATTTCTCCTTTAGCAAATTTTTCATTCAATATTTCTAAAGATGAATTAGTAAAAAGTTGATTGTTCTCTTTTTTATTTTTTCTAATCATATACATGGATATACTTATTAACAAAAATAATACTATTGGAAGGAACCAGACAATCAACATATTAGATAACATATCTCTAAATCCATAATACATAGCAAATCCTTTCTAATCAAAGCTATTCAACTAAAAATTGACCCATCATGCCTGAATCTTCATGTTCTAAGATGTGACAATGGTACATGAATAGTCCTTTTTTTCTAAACTTGGCCAAAATATTTACTTTTTCTCCATTATCGACCATTACTGTATCTTTCCAACCTCTTTCATTTAATGGAGGCATTTTACCATCTCTTTCTATTACTTGAAATTGTACACCATGGACATGAAAGGGATGAGGAATGGAATTCATCATACCCATACCTGCTGATTCATTACTTATGATCCATTCTTCTAATTCCCCTAAGTTGAGTTTTTCATCTATTCTATCCATATTCATTTGTTTACCATTGATAGTCACCATTGGTCCCATGCCACTCATTACAAATGCTCGTTTACGGACTACCTCTTCTCTATTATAATCAATTATTTCCACTAAATCTTTAGGGATATCTGTAGTTTTATTGCTATTTTCAACTATATTTATAGTCATTAATTTATAATTAGAAGCTCGTAGGCTTATTTTATCTCCTACATTATAATCAGATAAATCTATTAGTATTTCTGCTCTTTCAGCTGGGGCAAGGGATACTTTGTTCATTTCTATACTCTTCTCTAGAAAGCCCCCATCGGATGCTATTTGATAAAACTTAGTATCATCACTAAAATTAAATTCATAGGATCTAGCATTTGAACCATTTAAGAGTCGGAGCCTAATGACCTCATTTTTGACATCTAATTCAGGATTTATAGCTCCATTAATTAGAACTGTATCTCCTAAAAATCCATTCATTAAATCCCTCATGCTTAAATCATATGATATATTGCCATTATCTGTAAACCTCTTGTCTTGTATTATTAACGGGATATCATTCACTCCATGGTCCTTTGGAATTTTTAATTTTTTTGAAGCCTCATCTTCGATATAGATAAGTCCTGCAAGCCCTTTATATACTTGTTCTCCTGTTTTATGAAGTAAATGGGGATGATACCAAAGTGTTGCTGCCGGTTGGTCTATTGTAAAATATGGTTCCCAAGTCGTATTTGGATCTATTACTTGGTGGGGACCGCCATCCATTTCCCCTGGTATTTCTAATCCATGCCAATGCACTGTGGTCGGTTCATCTAGTGCATTACTAATATTTATCTTTACATCATCACCTTTATTTACTTTTATTATAGGCCCTAAATAGTCCCCGTTATAGCCTAAAGTGTTCGTTTCATATCCAGGTATAAATTCTTTCCTACCATATTGAACTTTTAAATCAAATTCCGCTTTATTTTCTTCAGGATTCTTATCTTTCAAAAGAGGTGGTATAGGCAACTTATTACCACTTTCCTTTTCATTATTATTTAATGGTTCATTTGCTTCTATACTGTCACCTCTTAGCCCTCTGCCTATATCTGTAAAAAAATAACCCGCATATATTATGAGAAGTATTACAGAAATAGTTATAACCAAATACCATTTGACATTTTTATTCATAAAACCATCCTTCTTGTCTGTCTATTTATCTCTCTAATTTAAGAAGTTTAGCATTAAAAGCGACTATAATTGTGCTAAGTGACATAAGAATTGCTCCAATTGCTGGAGAAATGAGTATTCCATATCCATATAAAACGCCTGCTGCAAGTGGTATTGCAACTACATTATAGCCTGTTGCCCATATAAGATTTTGTATCATCTTTTTATGGGTAGCTCGACCAAAGTCAATTAGAGATACAACGTCTTCTGGATTAGAATTCACAAGTATTATATCGGCAGTTTCAGCTGCTACATCAGTACCAGATCCTATAGCTATACCCACATCAGCCTGTGCTAATGCTGGAGCATCGTTTACGCCATCACCTGTCATCGCTACATATCTACCTTCCGATTGCAATTCTTTGATTTTTTCTTGTTTTTGATCAGGTAATACTTCTGCAAAATATCCATCTAATCCTAATTCTTCAGATACTTGTTTTGCTGTTTTTTCATTATCACCTGTAAGCATCCAAGTTTTGATGCCTTCTTTTTTAAGCCTATTTATTGCCTCATATGATTCTTCTCTTATTTTATCCGAAAGACCTATTGCTGCAACTAATTTGCTATCTACAAGTAAAAATACATTTGTTGATATACCATGTTGAGGTAGTTCTTTTGGAATATCAATATCATTTTCTCTTAGATATCCAGGACTCACGACCATGATATGTTTATTCTCTATTGTGCCTTCTACGCCTTTTCCTTTTATGGCTTGAAAATCATCCATATCTAAGGTCTCTAATGACATTGTTTTTAATTTATCAATTATGCCTGTTGCAATTGGATGTTCAGAATTGCTTTCAAGTGTTGCTGCAAGTTTTATTACTTTACTCTCATCATAATCTTGATCAAATAACTCTATGAAATTTACAGCAAATTCTCCTTGAGTAAGTGTGCCTGTTTTATCAAATACTACTGTATCGATTTTTCTTGAATTTTCAAATTGAGTTCTATTTCTTATAAGCAAACCGTTTTTAGCTGATTGAGCTGTTGAAGTCGCTACTACTAATGGTGTTGCAAGTCCCAATGCATGTGGACATGTTATTACCATTACCGTAGCCATTCTTGCTATGGCAAATGTAAAATCTTTAGTTATTATATACCATACTATAAGAGTAGAAAATCCTGTAGTTAATGCTATAATAGTTAACCAAAAAGCTGCTCGATCCGCTAAATGTTGTGTTTTAGATTTTGATTCTTGTGCTTTTTTAACCATATCAATAACTTTTGATAAATAAGAATCCTTTCCTATATTTTCAACTTTTACTTCTAAGGATCCATTACCATTTATGGAACCGCCTATAAGTTTATCTCCCTTTGTTTTTTCAACAGGCTTTGATTCACCTGTTAGCATTGATTCATTTACATGACTCTCACCTTTTACAATAATTCCATCAGCCGGAATTTTTTCTCCTGGTTTTATTAGTATTTTATCTTCAGAACTTAACTCATTTATATCAACATCCACTACATCACCATCTTTGAACAAATGTGCTGTATCTGGCATAAGTTCAGCTAATTTATCAAGAGCTTTTGATGCCCCTAATACAGATTTCATTTCGATCCAATGACCTAAAAGCATGATATCAATTAATGTCGCGAGTTCCCAGAAGAAGTCCTTTCCTTCAAGTCCAAAAACTGTAGCGGTACTATAAAGATATGCTACTGAAATTGCCATGGCTATTAAAGTCATCATACCAGGATTTTTTTCTTTGACTTCATCTTTAAATCCTGTTAAAAATGGCCAGCCACCATAAAAGTATATAAATGTAGCCAAGGCGAATAATACATAATTACTTCCAGGAAAATTGATTACTATATTGGTCCACCCTTGAACCATAGGTGAAAGAAAAATTATAGGTATTGTAACAATTAACGATATATAAAATCTTCTTTTAAAATCCTCTATCATCATTTTATGATGATCATGATGCTCATGATCATCGTGATCCTCCTGTTTCTGATGTTCTTGTTCTTGTTCTTGTTCATGTTTATGTTCTTCCGTATCATCATGTTTATGCTTACTGTGATCATTATTTTTACTCATTTGAAAACCCCTTTCATAATTATTATGACAGTCTATTATTAAATTGACGACTCAATTGAATTTCTAAGTGACTTTTCAACTTTTTTAGCAACTTCTTTTAATTCTGTGTTTTCAAATAATCCTATTAACATTTCTGGACTTGTCATACCAATATATGTTTTGTTATTCTCACGTCGTACCACCATTTTACAAGGCAATACATAACCAATATGAATATTTTTCTCCATTACTTCTTTTGCCTGTTTTGGATTACATACTTCAAGCACCACAAAATCATCTTTAAATTCTAAACCTTTTTCTTTAAGCTTCTCCTTGAAATTAAGTTGCCATAATATTCCAAAACCATTTTCTTTTAAATTGTTTTCTAAAGATTCAATTGCCTTATTAAGATTCTTATCAGTACTTTTTTCATAAATTATATCCATTTTTTACCTCCATTTATTTTAACATATTCTTTCTTTTATTATATTCTTCCTCATCTATTTCACCTTTAGCATATCTTTCATTTAATATATCAATAGCACTATCTTTTTTTCTAAAAATATTGGAATTATTTTTGTTTTCATTAATATATTTTATAACAAAATATATTGCAACAATAATTATAATTATGCCCAATATTCCACCGCCACCAAACATTCCAGATCCGCCATACATCATAAAACCAACTCCTTTTTTCTATTTTATACCCATGAAATTTGAGGTATTATAAAGTTCAACTTATTTTTTATTTCTTATTTCGATAAGCTTTACTATATCACTCCATATATTTTCATATTTAATGTATTCTTCATTAAATCCTGCTCGATTAAGATTTTCTAGAGTTTTTCTATTAATATTTGCCCCCCAAATGTTAAGGGGTATGAAATTAACAATATCCATAAATTTACCTACTACTTGATTTTTACTTCTCATATGTTCTAGCATAATTATTTTTCCATTATTTTTGCAAACCCTTCTAATTTCTTTTAAGCCAAGAATAGGATCTGGTACTGAGCAAAACACACAAGAGGTAATAACTGTATCAAACGTATTATCATCAAAAGCCATCTTTTGTGCATCCATCTTTAATAATTTTATATTTTTCTTATCTTTTGCTTTATTTTTTGCTTTTTCAAGCATATTTTTACTGAAATCTATCCCAGTTACATCTAAATTTTCAGGATAATACTGTATATTTTTACCTGTGCCTACACCAACTTCAAGGATTTTTTCTCCTTGGATTCTTTTAATAAGTTTTTCTCTCCATTTCCCCATAACCATTGATTCCATAGGCTTTTCTAACAAATCATAGATTTTTGATATTCTATTATATCTGCTTTGAATTATTTTGTTTTTCTTACTCATTTAATACACCTCCTAATATTAATACCCTGAATCCTAACCACTTAATCAAAAATATAAGATTAACCTCTGTTGAATATTCAATAAAACACAAAAAAAAGAGCATATTTTTCAATATACTCTTTTTAATATTAGCCTAAATGTGTTTTTTCTTAATTTTAGACTTTAGTTCTATGCAGCTAATTCTTGAACAAATATTAAACTGATTTCATCAGAAATATCCATGATTCTATCATCTACTTCAGCACCCTCTGTTCCATTTTCGCTCATCCAGTTGATTAATATTTCATCTAATCCACCAAATTCAGTAACTGTTTTAAGGCCACTAAACATCGTATAATTATCTCCACCAGCGGCCATGAAATCATTTGTTGCCATAGTATAAGTTTTTGATTCATCTAATAACGCGCCATTAATCATTATTTCAGTTACCCGATTACCGACGTCTTTAGTCGAATCAAACTTAACTTTCATTCCTGCTATATGTGGGAAGAAACCTTCAGCTTCTGGATAGGCAGATAAACCATGCTCCATAGCTTCTAAGATCCCTTGACCAGTAACTTCTTGCTTGATTACATAATTACCAAATGGTAAGACTGTAATAACATCGCCCTTTGTAATGATTCCTGAATTAATTGAAGCTCTAATCCCACCACCATTTGTTAAAGCAATGTCTGCACCAGTTTCTTCAAGCATAGCCTTAGTAATTAAATTACCTAAGTTTGTTTGACCAGTTCTTAAAATCTGTCTCTCACCAATTAATTCTATGTCAGATGTTGCCACTTCAACCGAAGTAATTGCTTCATTTGCAACTTCAATATCTTCAATAGAATTTAAAACATCAATGTTATCTTCTATTAATTCAGCTTCATCTTTCGTAAATAGCTTTGCAGTTTTACTAATAACATTATTATTATTAAATCCTAAACTAACAATACCTAAGTTTTTATCATATTCTCCGGCTTGAACGATTAGAGTATCATTTACCATCAAACCCTCAGTTAAAGTTGTATGACTATGACCATCAATAATTAAATCAATACCATCCACATTTTCAGCAACAAATTTACTTGTGTACTCAGGTTTTGTGTTTTCGTCTAATCCTAAATGAGATAATGCAATGATTACGTCAGTATCTGCTTCTAACCTATTAACCATTAACTTAGCCACTAAACTAGGACTTAAGAAATTCAACCCCTTAACATTATTTGGATGCGTCTTATAAAGTGTTTCTGGTGTCGCAAGACCAAATATACCTATTTTCAATCCATCTTTATAGATAATTCTTGATTTTCCTAATAAGGAAGAACCATCTTCCTTCATTACATTAGACGCTATTACGGGAAAATCAGTTAAAGCATCTAGCTCTACTAATCGTTCTTGTCCGTAATTGAAATCATGATTACCAGGAACCATGGCATCATACTTCATAGTATTCATTACTCTAACGATACTGGCACCTTCATTTAATTGTGAAATAACTTGACCATGGAAAGTATCTCCAGCATCAAATAGTAAAACGTTTTTATTATTATCTCTTAATTCTTTAACTTTTGTAGCAATGGCAGCAAAACCCATACCATCATATTTTCCCGCTTTAATTCTAGAATGTGTATCATTTGTGTGAACAATGATTAATTCCTTATCTGGTTCTAAAGTAACCTCAGGAACCATAGGCTCGTCAACAGTTATAATCCCAGAATTGATTAATTCATTAATATTTAGAGATTTGATATTAGCTGTTCTTCCATCTTCAGAAGTAGGTATGCTAATATCATCATTGTTAACCATTTCAATAACTTTATCTCTTAATGGGTTATCTAAATCAGCACCTATTATTTTCCAGTTATTATCAACAGTAGGATTAATTGTTCCTTTTTCTTGAATATAATCCTTAATATAACTTCTCAATGATTTTGGATCTGAATTAAAATACTCATCATTACTAATGATTTCCATGCTCGTTAAGCCACCAAAACGGTAATTATTAACAGCTAACTTTATCGTTTGATCATCAGTTACTACTTTACCATCCATTTTCAGATTAACAATTCTTTCACCAGCAGGCTTTGAAATATCAATTTCATAGTCTACACCAGTAAACATATCGTAATTGTAACCTCTAATTTCAGGATTAAAACTTATCGTTAAGTCCCCTTCTTTGTAAGTATTAAAATAGTTAGCAGACCACTCCATGTAATCTTTTAATTCAGCGCCACTAACTTCAACACCATACAATGTATTAGGGTATTTGTATATATCAAATATATCTGAATAAGTTATTTCTCCTTCTTTTATATTTGAAGTTGGTTTAAATAATGCAGCAGCAGAAACATCTGCACCAGTATATTTTAATTGAACTTCATTAATTAAATCTACAACAGCAGTATCTCTAATTTGAGCTTCTGGTATACCTTTTATTTTGCTTGCTGGGTGAAAATCACCTGTTGCAGTACCAATGGTACCACTAACAAAATTCTTAGTTACTTCATCGTATTCAGTACTTGCTTCTACGATTTTTGGATCCCCTTCAAAATCAGATATTGATAAAAATGAAGGAACTTTTGATGTAACTTCCCATTTGCCATTATTGTTTTCAATTGATAATTGAACTTTAGCAACTTCTGCCATGTAGCCGTGATTTGCCATAGGTGCCACAACTAAAGTGCCATTAATAACCTCATTGACATTTGAATGGTCATGACCAGTAATGAGTAGATCAGCATCTGTTCTTTCAGCGATTAAACGCGCTGCATCACCACCATCTGTTTCATGTCTTGATTCTAAGCCTGCATGAGCAGAAACTATAATAACATCAGCGCCTTCTGCTCTCATTTGAGCAATATATTTTTCAGCTTCATCAGCCATGTGTTTAAACACTAATGCTTCAACTTTAGGCCCATCCCATTTTGGGATACTCGGAACTGTCAACCCAAGAATACCGACATTTACACCTTCATATTCTTTTATTATATAATTGCCGACATAACTACTATCATCTGCCTTTAAATAAGTATTTGCACTTAAAATTGGAAATTCAGCTTCTTCTACAAGTTTTTCTACTAATTCTAAACCAAAATTGAATTCATGATTACCTAATACCATGGCATCATAACCAATAATATTCATTAATGCAATCATAGGATTATCTTTACTCAAGTCTGTATTGTATAAATCATCTGTTAATAATGAGCCTTGAATTGTATCTCCATTATCAATTAATATAGTATTTTTATTTGCTTCTCTTGTTTCATTTACGATACTTGAAATAATTGCTAAGCCACGTTCACCATAGTCATCTCCTGTCGCATAATCATAACTGTTAATTGAACCATGAATATCGCTCGTACCTAATACCGTAATGTCTACTGTATTTTTGTCTGCGCCAAAAGCACTCATTGGCATTGTGAACATAGAAACCATTAAAACAAAAATTATAGCAATGCTAACATTTTTTCTAAAAAAATTATTACTCATAAACTCCCCCTCAAAAAATAATGGGGCTATCTACTAGCCCCTATTAATATTATTATGCAGCTAATTCTTGAACAAATATTAAACTGATTTCATCAGAAATGTCCATGATTCTATCATCTACTTCAGCACCATCTGTTCCATTTTCGCTCATCCAGTTAATTAATATTTCATCTAATCCACCAAATTCAGTAACTGTTTTAAGGTCACTAAACATCGTATAATTATCTCCACCAGCGGCCATGAAATCATTTGTTGCCATAGTATAAGTTTTTGACTCTTCTAATAACGCGCCATTAATCATTATTTCAGTTACCCGATTACCGACGTCTTTAGTCGAATCAAACTTAACTTTCATTCCTGCTATATGTGGGAAGAACCCTTCAGCTTCTGGATATGCAGATAAACCATGCTCCATGGCTTCTAAGATCCCTTGACCAGTCACTTCTTGCATGATTACGTAATTACCAAATGGTAATACTGTAATAACATCGCCCTTTGTAACGATCCCTGAATTAATTGAAGCTCTAATCCCGCCACCATTTGTTAAAGCAATGTCTGCACCGGTTTCTTCAAGCATAGCCTTAGTAATTAAATTACCTAAGTTTGTTTGACCAGTTCTTAAAATCTGTCTCTCACCAATTAATTCTATGTCAGATGTTGCTACTTCAACTGAAGTAATCACTTCATTTGCAGCTTCAATATCCTCAATAGAATTTAAAACATCAATGTCATCTTCTAAAGCTTCAGCCGCTTCTTTAGTAAATAACTCAGCTGATTTTGAAGTAATGACTTTGTCATCCATTGATAATCTTACAATACCTAAGTTCTTATCATATTCTCCTGCCTGAACGATTAAAGTATCATTTACCATTAAACCCTCAGCTAAAGTTGTATGACTATGGCCATCAATAATTAAATCAATACCCTCCACATTTTCAGCAACATATTTACTTGTATACTCTGATTTAGTGTTTTCTCCTACACCTAAATGAGACAAAACGATAATAACGTCTGTATCATCTTTTAACTCGTCAACCATCTGTTGTGCTACAAGAGAAGGGCTCATAAAATCAAGTCCTTTAACATTGTCTGGATGTGTCTTATAAAGTGTTTCTGGTGTCGCAAGACCGAATACACCAATTTTAAGACCATCCTTGTAGAAAATTCTTGACTTAGGTAACAACAAAAAACCATCGTCTTTCATTACATTAGAGGCTATTATTGGAAAATCAGTCATTTTATCCAATTCAACTAAACGGTCTTGTCCATAATTAAAGTCATGATTCCCTGGAACCATTGCATCATAATTCATTGTATTCATTACTTTAACAACACTTTCACCTTTATTTAACTGTGAAATAACTTGCCCATGAAATGTGTCCCCTGCATCAAAGAGAAAAACGTTTTCATTGTTTTCTCTTAATTCATTTACTTTCGTAGCAACGGCAGCAAAACCCATACCATCATATTTGCCAGCTTTAATTCTAGAGTGTGTGTCATTTGTGTGAACAATTACTAAATCATTCTTAGTATCACTAACAACTGTCGTTTCTTCTTCAGTGACACTTGTCGTTTCATCTTCAGTAACACTTGGCGTTTCATTACTGCTACTATTTTCAGAAATGACTAATTTTTGTCCCACTAAAATTAAATTGACATTAGAAATATTGTTTGTATCTGCAATATCTTGATATGATATGCCCTCATAATTTGCAGCAATTTTTGCTAATGTGTCACCCTCCTTAACAGTATACGTTCCATGTGAATCACTGAAACTGAAAGAAAACATACTAACAATTAGTACTAAAACTAGCATTAAACTTAGATTTTTTCTCATTTACTCCCCCTTTAATATTTTAACAACAATAAACCAATATTTATTAAACAACCTAACATTAGGTTGTATTAATCTTATAGACATCCATTGTTATATATATCCAAATAAAAAGATATAAAACATTTTTATGAATATATATATTGTACAAAATTGCTTCGCAATGGTGACCCTTGATCAGTATCGCGAAGGAATTTTTATGTATTGATAGTAGACCTTTTTTCAAAATTGTATTATTGTTAAGTTACCAGACCGAACAATTACAATA
>Ga0209414_1000154_pt1 | contig 30996 bp, 20 predicted proteins | sample LakVidmifraction_4_FD_181154 | JGI IMG/M metagenome (GOLD analysis project Ga0209414, IMG submission 181154) | Hypersaline microbial communities from Lake Vida, Antarctica - Brine Hole Two &gt;0.2 micron (SPAdes) (version 2) | ecosystem: Environmental > Aquatic > Non-marine Saline and Alkaline >...
AGCTACAACTCCCAATATTTGTCTGTATAATTCTTTGTCATTCATATCTCACAATATCAAATTTTTCCTGCCATTTCCATAGAAAACCCAGAAGAGCCTTTGAATTCAATGTTATCTTCTGATTCTTTAAGATGTATCAATTCTTCTATATTCATAATAATTCTCAAGTTTTTAGCTAGCATGTAGTAAATAAAAAAAGAGGACCCACTCTGATACGCATGCTCTGCTAGAAAACAAGAGGCGTAGTGGTCGCTGTTAAATAGAAATATACGATATTTGACACTATTGGTCAATACTTTGTTCTGATTTCGAGTAAGGTTATCACTAAAAAACTTTTTATGCAAGAGACACTTACACGTTTTCATCTTCCAATGGTGCAAGTGGCACTTGCACAATTGGAAACAGATGGTATGCTTTAGCAAATAGCCCGCATATATTTGAGATTACGTTAAAAAAATTTCACCATCAGTTAATCAAACTGCTGCCAAATGAGCAACGCCCCACAATAACTTATAAGGTACAGCACTAGGTAAATTTAAACACAATAAAACAAGGGCTTACAGCCCGAAATAATTTAATTGCAGGCTTTCAGCCCTTTTCCGCGCCGAAGCGACACGACTACAGCTTAGTGTGTGTGTTTTCCATAGTATACAGTAGCATCAATCATCTTTTTCAACTCTTGCTTGGTATCTTCAAACAGCTCACTCAAGGTAGTGTTGATTACCAAATCTTGTCCGAGAATAGCTGAATTTAACACAGGTAGTTGAAAGGCTTTAATAGATATCTCTTTTCCATTTGCCAACTCATCTTTAGGGCTTCCTGTTCAATTCATAATCTGCTTGTTGACAATACATTATATTGTGCTCAATGCACTAGAAGTGCAAGGTTTTTGGTTGTTTTTGCCTAAAAAGCTTGCAGCCCAGCCACTAAATAAAGAAATGCTTAATGCATGTTAAGGTTTGGTTGTTATTTTAGTAGCTGGGTTAATTCAAAGTTAATGCAGTTTATGACTTTGTAATGCGATATCACGCATCTTTTTGCACTGCAATGAGTGGGCCACTTCGCTCCGCTCGTTGCTGTCGTAAACTCCAGCCTCAGCAAGCTGCCTCCTTTAGCGAACTAAAGGCGAAATCATCTTAGTACAAAAATATACGAAATCTCACATTAAACAGGAAGCCCTCTTTAAGCTTAAACTCTGTTGAGTTACCTTGGTTATCCCTTATTGTATTTGGATAAAATAGAATGATTTCATCAATATCAAACCTGACTGCATAAGCAAGCATCTGATACAGGTCAGTTTGAGAAATTCCTTTTTTAGTTATTAGTCAAGACACTGCTGTGATCAGGAACGAGCTTTGCTCTTGTTCCTAGGACTCAGTGACTCAGTATTTGGTGACTCAGTGACCTTGTGACTCAATGACCCAGTAGATTTTGGGATAAAACATCGGTTTTATCAGCACTGGGTTCAAACCCAGGGCTACATTCTTGAGGGGTGCCAACCCTTTTCCGAGCCCACGAGACTCGGCTACAGATGACTCAGTGACTCAGTGACCTAGTGTTGATAAAACTGATGTTTTATCTGACAGTGTCACTGCGTTACCGTGTATTGATTCATTATATTTCAACAACCCTATCTTTGTGCAACAAAGATAGATTTTTTAGAAAATATTGTTCCCATGGAATTGGTGAAACAGGCTGTTTCACAATTTCAAATATTGCAGATGTGTCTCAACCCATGTAAACTTTTTTCTTCCATTATATCTCCTTTAATATAAGGTTTCCTGTTCAATTCATAACCAATGATGGACATTAAAGAACGTCCAATCAGTCTTCGCTCTTCGAGCTTCGCCGGACAGGCCGTCCAACATCAGCCTTCGCAATGTCTACGGCTCGACAAATCGAATCAGTCTTCGCTCTACGAGCTACGCCGGACAGGCTATCCAACATTCAACATCGAATGAAATACACTGCCGTGAGCAGGTATGAGTTTTACTCATTTTATTTTCCACGGGTTTACACCCGTGGCTATATTCTGTCGCTCCTATGGAGCTGTATCATGGCTCCACGGGGACAAGCCCCTATGGGGGCCGCATTCGCGATTTTTGTCCTGTTATAGCCGAGTCGCACCGGCGCACAAAAAAGGTACGAACCTAGGTCTGCCACCTACATCTTACCCTTTGAAACACCTCTGTTTGTATTATGAGCACTCAGTGTAGCGTCCGCTCTATGAGCGGAAATATATTTTTCTCATACAACATCTTCGGCTCACAGAGCCGACACTACATTATGCCCGCCCCAAACCTCTGACACATTTACGTCTTCCATTAACCATCTTTGACGCGCCGTAGGCATTGCGAAGGCGGTTGACAACTAACAACTAACAATTAACAACTATTCATGGTTTTCTCGTAAAGTTCTGTCAATTTTGAGTAGGTGTTATTATTAGAGAAGCGTTCTTCAATTGCTTTATGACGGATTAATCTTTGTTCCCATGAGGTTTCAGACAACAGAGACTTTTCAATGGCGACTGCAATTGCCTGCGGGGAAGCATTTTCTGCGACAACATTATCTGCGTCATGCATACAACCTTCGCTGACCACAGAATCCTTCACAGATACAACCTTTGTCCCGCATGATTGAGCCTCAATAGCAACAAAACCAAAAGTTTCTAAAACACCGGGATGCACAAAAACATCTGCAGTGGAATAAAGTTTCAGCAACTCCTGTTTGTTTTCACAATAGGGCAGAACATGAATATCATCAATGCCCTCTGAAATTTTGCATATTTTATCTTTCAATTCACCATCCCCTACCAAAACAAGTTGCACATCATCTGCTGTCTTATGTAGAATCTTAAATCCATTTACAAGATTTAAGATATTCTTCTCAAAACAGAAACGCCCTACAAAAAATATCATTTTCTTATTATTTGAGATACCATATTTCTCTCTAATATTTTCGGCCTCTTTTACGGGCACATACATTTCGGTATCAATACCTAAAGGTATGTTTACAATATTTTCAAATCCCTCGCTTTGCAAAGCAGATGCAATGGAGGATGAGGCAACAATAAGTGCCTTATTAGGTTTATATAGTTTCTTTAAATATCTTTGGGAACATTTTGAAAGGAAAGAAGATAAACAATTTCCGAGGAACTTTTTGATTTGAGGAGGAATTGTTCTTGGAAAATCAGAATGATAAAAGGCAACCAATGGTATATTATGAACTAAAGAGAGTTTCTTACATATTTGAGCGGTAATATATGGGTCACACGTCTCCATCACATCAGGTTTCTCCGTGATAAGTAATCTTTCTATTGCTCGTTTTGAACATAGAAGTCTGTAACTTTTAGAGAATGGTAATCTTGTTGATTTTATTGAGTAGAATGTTGAGTTGCCAACCTTAAACTCCTCATCCCGTTCTCCCGGAACAATCACAAAATGTTCCACATCTGGGCGATTTTCTGCAAACCATATTGCTTTAGTATGAACATAGTTTTTAATTCCACCACTAAGAGGACTATAAAATTGTATAACGTCACATATTTTCATTAAATATTTTGGCTCTGCCACGGTTTCCGTTGGTCATGCCTTTATGTTCGACCCCTTCCATGCTTCGCTTTTCAAGTTACGCAGGACGCCGTCAGGGACATATTATTTTATTATACTTGGGTTTGTCATAAGACTTAGACAAACGTTGTTTGTCTCCGAGCCGGAGCGACTCGGCTACAGTTATTATGCTACAAAACCACCGTTTTATGCAAGAACAACTTACTGTAGCCGTGTCCCGTGGGCACGGAAATGAATTTTCAGGACAGCAAAGCAGTTGGATTTATTTTTTTTCAATCCACGGAAACCATGACAGAACCAGTATTTTTAATTATTTGAGGTAAGAAGACGAACTCTTCGTTCTGTAAGTGGAAGTAATATTGTAAAAATAGTACCCTTGTTTTCCTGAGAGACCAGTTCAATCTGGCCGCCATGGTTCTGTACAATTCTTTTAACAATCATTAACCCTATTCCACTACCAGTCTCTTTAGTCGTATGGTATGGATCAAAAACATGTGGAAAATCATCTTGAGATATTCCTGAACCAGTATCTCTAAAAGCAATGCCAAAGAACTCATCAGAACTGGAGAGCGAAATCATAAGTTTTCCACCGTCCGGCATAACCTGTAGAGCATTTTTAATGACATTGTAGAATGCCTGTTTGATTTGATCCTTATCAACTTTAATCAAGGGTAGCACCCCATTTGTATTAACCTCTATTTCAATATTTTTATTGGCAATATCATTTTTGATAAGCATTAAAGTATCTTCAAGTATCCTCTGAATATTCTCTGTTTTCAAACATGGTTTTGTAGGTCTTATTGCCTTGAGAAATTCTGTAATTATCGAATCAAGTCTAGAGACTTCATCAACAGCAACCTGTGTAAGTTCCTCAATATTCTCTTTAACCCTCTCATCTGTGATTTGTTTTGTTTCTCGCTGCAATAATTGCAGGTGAATGTTAAGAGCATTAAGGGGATTGCCGATTTCATGTGCCACCCCAGCTGCAAGAAGCTGTATAGCTTCAAATCTTTCAGAACTAATTGTACTCTCTTCCTGTTGTCTCTTTTCCATAATATCACGAAGAATAACAATTAAACCCTCTGGTTTATTCTGGTCTTTAGAAAATGGAACAACATAGAAATTTAGCAGCTTATATTCCGGATACAGGATTTCAATGTCTCGAGATATGAGTCTGGACCATTCGCTCTCATCAAAGGAGATTATTCTGTCCCAGTGAACTCCCGGAATAAAATTTTCAATGTGCTTGTTCTTAATCTCTTTGGAATTAACCCCAAGCAGAAGTTCGGCAGATTTATTTGCATAATTAACCTGTCCTTCAACATCCAGAACCAATATTCCTTCGTGGATAGACTGAAAAATTGTCTCAAGAACACCTCGTTCATTACTAAGATTCAAAAAGTGTCCCTGGAGACTTTCGGAGTCAACTAAATCAATCTTCTCTATTAATTTTTCAAGAAATCCTTTTTTCATTTATCCTCTTTTTATATTATTTAGTTCTGTCAAAAGTTGCAGGATGAGCCTGCACCCAATTCTTTGCAAATCAATCAGTCTTCGCTCTGCGAGCTACGCCTAACAGGTCGGGATACAGACTATTCTGTCTTATCCCTTGGTTTACGGGCTGAAAGCCCAGTTTATACCAGCCCAGGGCAACGCCCTGGGTATGTCAACATTATACGCCTTCGCCCTGTAAGGGCAGCTTAATCCTATATTTATTAAGTTGCCCTTACAGGGCGCAACAAAAATTGATTCTTATTACCCTAGGCGTTGCCTAAGGCTGGTATAATGTGCCTTTTCAGGGCGCAGTTGTTTGTTCATAGAATTTTTGACAATACCGTATTTACTGTTTAAAAGTTGTTCCATTAAGGTAACGCAACGATCCTCGTTGCAAGTGAAACCGCCTACAAGCTAGAAGCTTGTGCTACCACAGGACTAAAGGACTAAGGACCAAGGACTAAAATAATTTATTAGCAGCACTCGTAATTCTTGGTTTTGTTGAATTTTCCCCGGGAGCGGCAATGTCCTCATTGCCATTCTTTAAGGACTTTAAAGTCGTTAAGGTCTTTAACGTCCTTAGAAAGATATCATACTCTTCTGTTTTATGCTTTTTTAATTCTAAATTAATTCATACCTGCGGAGCTTTTCCACCATTTTTAATTATTAATTATTAATTATTAATTGATAACTGATTCCAATGTTAGCAATGCATATGCTGTATCCAAAACTTTGTCATTTTCCCAAAATCTTCCGGTATCATTAAGCCAATAACCTTTTCCATTTTCAACTTTCTGGGTACTAACAACCTTTTCAGCAACTTGTTGTCTCCAAGCCACGTGTTTTTTATCTGAAGTTGTGATAACATTAACATTTGCTGCATTCAAAGATTTTGAGAGAATATTATAGAAAAAGAATAATCCCTGATTTCCCATATTTGGATTTTCTTCAAGAGACCAATGTTTTGATGCCCAATCTAAAGCCGATATCACCCGCGGATCATCTCGGCTGACATCTGAATAAATCAGAGCCATTATACCTGTATACGTTATACTACCATAAGAGCGAAAAACAACCTTATCATTTACATTAGTTGTACCAGCCTTTGATTCTCCTGGTTTATAAAAGAAGCCACCGGCATTGCCTGCCCCAGTATCTGGTTTGTTCTGCATCTTCTCAATATATGTTCTTACACCATCCCAATCAACTGATGCTTGTTTCTGCCCCCTTGGTCTACTCTCTTCAACTCCTTGTGTCACAGCCATTGCCTGTACCGAGTAATATGTATTAAGAAGGTCAGTATAATCTCGATTACGATTTTTGTCATAACCAAAACCACCTGCAAAGGTTGTATCACCAAACAGCTGACCTTTGGCAACAAATGTTCTGGCATTTAAAATAGTCTGGTTTAGAGCAGGATTTTTCAACATATATAATGCCATCATTGATATTGATGTATTGTAGTTAGATAAACCGCCACCTTTCCTCTGTATATTATCAATATAAATTCCACCATCTTTCTGAACACATGAAAGCAAAAACTTTGTTGCAGAGGCAATTACTTTTTTTCTGTTTGGATAATCGGAGTTAATAAATGCCATCATTGGAAGTGCGGTAAGAGCCGGATAATTTGTGTTTGACCAAGAACCATCTGCATTCTGATTTTCAACAAGCCAATCCAATCCCCTTGATATGGCGGCGTCCACTTCATGCTGGACAGATATATCAAGTACACGGGTATTTGATGACTTTGAAACTAAGTTCTGTGCAGAAGCATTACTATATACAAAGAGCATGCAAACCAATAATATTAAAGTTGTTCTTTTCATTTTTTCTTTTCCTTTCGTTTATGCTGGTTCTGTCAAAAGTTGCAGGCTGATCCTGCACTTAAATCTTTATAAACAAACGGGATATAGACATTATTATCTTATCCCTACAGTATTTCTTTCATTTCGGTCATCGGGGACGATGACCCTCCCTGTTAAAGCTGCAATCTAACATTAATCTGCAAGGTTCACACGGGAGGGATGCCGTCCTCGGCGTCCGAATTAGAAAATTTTTAATTTTCATATTGTTCATGAAATTTTTGACAGTACCTTTATGCTTTACTATATAAACGTTCAAAAAATAGTTTTCTTAGGGTTTATTTTATATGGGATTTATGGGAACTATGGGAATGATGTTGTTTTCAGGAACTAAATAGTAGCTGTTCAACAAAATAGTTCTCCACAATTTTCGCACTTACGCATTTGCGAATTTAGAAATTGTACTCAACAGAAAAGATTGCACTTCCCCCATCACTACCATAAAACTCTCCATTCACTCTGCCTACCCAATCACTCTTTGCAAGGAATGCCACACCAACAAGTACTCCAACATTGGTCTCTTCAGAAAAATCAATTTTTGTATCATCATCAATGTTTTTAGCTTCACCATCAATCTCAGAGAAAATCAAACCCAATTCAAGAGCAACAGCCATTGGTTGTGAAGATTTTGCATTTACAGCAGTTTTAAGATTTTGATTATATACTATAGATGGTATAATTTTATATTCATACCATGAGAAGTCAACTCCTGGAAAATTTGATTCATTTGATTCAAGTTTTGCATTTGCTCTAAGTTGGAGCCACTGCTTCTTTCCAATCACTGGAGACTCTGATATTATAAACTCAAAGATGTTAACATCAGCCCCTACTCCCCAAGAGAAACCATACGATCCTTTGTCGTTGTTGATATCCAACTCTGCTTGAGAAACGCCAGCTTCAGCAGATAGACCCAAAAACGGCATTATGTCCACGTCGATTCCTGCAGTAAATCTTGTTTTATCCATCGAAGATACAATATTATCACTTACAAGATCCCTACTTCCAAGCTCTGCTTTAACATTAAAAGCAAACGGCTGATTTCCTGTGAAACTAAATATAGGGATATCTGTCTGATTTATAGTCTCGGCAAACAGACTGAATCCAAGAAACAGAGTGCAAAACGTCATAAAAACAATATTTTTCTTGTACATATTAAAAAACTTTCCTTTGTTGGTATTTAAAAATTGAAATTATTTTAATAACTTTGTATTGTTTTGTACATGTTAAATGCGTATAATACTTGTTTTATTTTACTATGGGGCATTTTAAATGCCAAAACTTACAATATTTAGGAAAATTCATGAAGAAAAAAAGTTATATTCTGTTGTTGTCAATTGTCAGTTATATATTTATATTTAGTGGTTGCGGTGTAACAGTAATGCCTGAAACTAAAACAGATGGTACAGATAATGATATTGTAGAAATGGTTGACAAAGGAATTGAACCTATTGTAGCTCTTTACAATGCGGGCAAATATGAAGAAGCCCTGAACAAATTAATTGATTTAAAGAAAAAAGATCCAAGTATTAAAGGTTTGGACGATTTAAATACTAAGGTCGAACAGGCTCTGATTGAGAAAAAAACCATAATTGCAAAGAAAAGAAATGAATCAAGCAGAAAACGTATGGGGCTAGAAGTCCTGAATGCAGAAAACATTCCTGAAAACTATGGCTTAAGAACTGTTGTTCAGTCAGATGTTCAACCGCATACACAACAAAGTAGCAAAATGGACAAGATCATCAATCAGTCAGTAAGCATGCATCTTACTGGTGCCGACCTGACATCCATAATAAACCTGCTATCAAATACAACTGGTGTTAATATCATTGCCGATCAGGACATTGGTCAGGGTAAAAAACTGGATATAAACATTGATGATGTACCTCTTATTGAACTACTGCAGTATGTATCTAGAAACTTCAATGTTGAGTTTTATTCAGGTGAGAATGTTATATGGATTACAGCAAAAGATCCTAAGCAGGAAAATGCACCTTTGGTTACAAGAATTTACAAACTGCATAAAGGAATTCAATTTCACACATCAGACTGGAGTAAGACTGTAAAACAAGACGAACCAAGTCTATCTTTTTCTGCAACAGAAATTGCTGATACAACTACATACATTGAAGAGCTTATCAAACAGTTTGTACCTGTTGTAAATGGTTCACAATACTTCCTTGAAAAAAATACACAAACTCTTTATGTTAAGAATACACCGGACAATTTAAAACTCATTGAAGAAATTCTAACATCTACAGATACAACTCCGACACAGGTTTTGATTGAAGCAAGATTTATTGAAGTCAACATGAATGAACTTGAAGAACTTGGTGTAGACTGGTACTTGAACTCACCTCTAGGCGTAACATCAAAAAAAGTTATGAAGAACGGACAATGGGTTGAAGAAGACAAAATGGCCGTTTCTCCTGGAAACGTGGTCAACTTTGCAGAACTTGCCAACCAGAGTCAGGGGTTAAATCTCGCATTTGAAGGTATTTTGACACAACCAATGTTTGAAGCCGTCATTCATGCTCTGGATCAAACTGGTTCAGCACAGACTTTATCTGTTCCAAGAGTTACAACAATCAACAATAACCCTGCAAAATTACGCCATGGTAAAGACCTTCTCTATTATGAGGAGTTTGAAGCAAAAGCATTTAACCTGCTTGATAATCTCGGTAATAAATACAGCACAACAGCTATCATGCCAAAAGGTAAGCCAACCCTCTCAGAGCTGGGTATAACACTGGTTGCAGTACCGAGTGTTGGTGCGGATCTGAACACAATAAGTTTACTTCTTACTCCAACCATAAGCGAACTATCTGACTATAACTACTACACAGGCGGTGGAACAAATGCATCGTATATGGCATTTGGTCAGGTAGAAATTAAACTACCAACAATTGAACGTAGAGAAATTCAGACTAAAGTTGTTGTTGACAGCGGTGAAACTGTTGTAATGGGCGGACTTATCACATCTGTTATTCAAAAAAGCACAAAGAAAATCCCTCTCCTTGGCGACATTCCGATACTTGGCAAACTTTTTCAGTCTAAATCTTCAACAGAAGTCAGAAAAAATTTAATTATTTTTGTTACGGCAACAGTTCTATCTTCCAGAGGTGAAAATGTGTTCACCACAGATGCAATAGGTCTAAATAAAGAAATACCTGTGACCTCAGATCAAAACAACAATGAGGTTAATATGAAAAAGATTGACGATATATCAACCGACAACATAATTGAATAGGTATAATGTATAGTTATAAATACAATGAAATATTAGGTATTGATCTCAAACCAGACTCCATACATGTTGTTCATGTTGCTAAAAAAGTTACAGGATCCAAAATACTTGGCAAAGAGTGGGCAAGGCTTCCTGAAAACGAGGTTGAACAGCAGAAGGTTATCAAAGCGTTTCTTAAAGCCAACCACTGGGAGAATATGCCTTGTATTGTCTCATCATATCACAATTCTTCTCTGCTTAGAACCATAGAAATACAGGATGGCTCTGCAAAAGCCATATCTTTTGGTCTTGAAAAACTTGAGAACGAGTTCTCTCTGGTATCGAAAGGTCTTGCATTACTTGATTATCAGATTGTAAAACTAAACAAAAGAAAACTTCTAGTTGCAATTGCCGGCCGGGAAGTTCATATTAATCGATTCTTAACATTTCTACAGGAACTTAATTTAGCAGTTGTAGATATTGTCCATCTTTCAGTAGGTGTTTTATCAGGTCTGGAATCTATAAATACGCAGGAAGAGTTCATATTAACAGTAAATGCCGCATTATTTGGTACAGATATAATAATGGGCAAAAATGCCTGCCCGCTTTATTTTTATCACTCATCAATCTCTTCTTCAGGATACTCTCGAGAAAACCTTGACAATCCCTTAGAGGAAAGTACAATTGTGTTTCCCAAACAACTTTCATTAATTGAAACTGGACGTTTTAATAAAAGTGGACTAAATACAATTTGGCAATCAGAGGTCAATGCTTCCATTGGCAAAGCGGTTAACTTCTCTTCAAAACATAACATAACATTGAAGAATGTCTCACTTGCTCTTGAAAATTCTTCACCAACATTTTCCAAAACACTTACAGAAAAAACTGGTTTGAAAGTTGCTAACGTAAACCTCGAAAAACTGAGTCTGGAAACAAAGTTCCTTTCCGCATTAGGTCTGGCAACACTTGGTATTCAGGAAAAACCACATATCTCATTGTTACCTGAAAAACGCAGACAGAAGAAAATGTTAAAATTCAACAAAAAAGCCTTCTTTATGGCTCCTCTGCTAATTATCTTAACGGAAGTCTTAATAATATATTTATTAAAAGGTGGTATATCTGAACTTTCACAACGCAAAAACCAACTTGCTGAACATTTAAAACAAGAGCAGACACTAGCATTGGAAGTTAAATCCTTGAGACAGGAAAACATTATGTATCACATACAGGAGAGACCTTTCAAAAATGCAATCAAAAATAATCACTCCTTAGTAAGGACTCTGGAAGCTGTTTCAAATGCAAAATCATCAGATGACTGGATCACTGTAATTGCTGACAAAAACAAATACTCTGCACAAACAAAAGTTAATGACAGTAAAGCCAAAGAGGGATCTACAAAAAGGTTTGAATCATTTGTTATTGAAGGTTATACACTGAAAGACGACCTATCAACTGTAAAAGATATGATTGCAAAACTTAAAGATAGCCAATATATATACAACGCCGACCTAATTGGTGACAATGTAAGGAGAGACTACATTCCTCTAAACCTATGGACAAACCAAGAATATAAATCATTTGCTGTTGAACTGGAATTACCAAATAATGAAAACTAAAAAACGAGATGAAAATACAATTTTTGATTATAGCATAATTATAACGCTAATTATACTTATACCTGTTGTATTATTGCTATTCATAAATCCAATTAGACAGAGATTCATTACCTTGTCCAAGGAAAACGAAACATTAGAGCAAGATCTAATTAGTATTCGTTCAAATTTTGATATACCTATAGAAAAAGAAAATGCAATAACCAAACATATTAATGAGAAAACAAAAGATAATTGGCAAAAAATCAAATCAACAATCAGGCAGATCAATACTCTGTCGGCTGATGATACCTTTAGATCAATCAACGAAGACGCAATTATTGATTACAAAATTTCGCTATTTAATATCGATGTAATGCTTAGAGAAGAAGCTTCATCATACAACATGACTCTGCCGGAAAGTATAGGTCTTCTGCAAGAAGTTGAGGAAAACCAGAATATTGAAGTACTATTCGATCAACTCTCTGTGATTAGTAAGCTTACAAGACTTGCAATGAAGTCAGGTGTTAAGGAAGTGGTCAGCATAAAATGCTATCCGCCGAAAGATTACCTGCTTATTGAGAAAGAAAATGCTGTTGTAACTGAATTTCCAATCAAAATGAATATAGTTGTTTCATACAAAGAACTACTAAATCTATTAATTAATTTCAATAAAAAGGGAACCTTTATAGCTGTTTCTGAAATTGAAATTCTTAAAGCGGACAGATTTAATAAAGATATATTATATGTTGATTTAATGTGTTCTTCATTTGGATTTAATGAAAGACAGCCTGAAGATGACTACATTAACAATGATACTGTTAATGAATACCTTAAAGAATTAGAAAAAACAGGCAAAACATCTCCCAGCAGAAGGGGCCGAACAAGAGGAAGTGAATGATGAATGGATTATCAAAATTTGGTGACTTCCTGTCGAACAAGCACCTAATTTTATTAGTGTTTATTATATGCATATACTTTGCATTTAAAACTTTTGAATCAGTTGAAGATGAGAAAAACAATATCAATGTTTCTTTTGTTCAAAACATGTCAACAAACAGAACACAAAACACTCAACACCCTAACTTTGGTGTGGAAAAGCTTGCCGTTGACAATACTCTGCCAAATCCATTTGTTTCAGGTTGGCTAAGACAACAAGCTATCGCCGAGAAGAAAAGACTCGAGGCCGAAGCTGAAGCTCGAAGAATTGAAGATGCTCATAAAGCTGAAGAAGAAAAAAGAAGACTTGAAGAAGAGCGGATTGCAAAAGAAAAAGCACAAGCTGAAGCTACAGCACAACAACAGCAACAAGCTCAACAAAAACCGGCACAACAAAACACTCAAAAGACTGTTCAAAAACCGAAACAAAAGAAGCAGTTCAGATATATTGGATATACTCTTGTAAATAAGCAGCAATTAATTCTTGTAGAGATTCTTGAAAACCGAGAAATATGCTATATCAAAAAAAATGAAACCATAGAAAATTATACAGTCGAATCATTTGATAATGAGAAACTTGAACTTAGCAAAGATGGTAACATATACACAATACAAAGAGGCAACATAGTTTTATTGGAGGTTGAATGAAAAAAAGTTATGCACCTAGACCCATGGCTGGAAGAGAGGGCTTAAATGATGCTCTACTAAAAAAAATAAAACAGGAAAATCAATTCCAACCAAGTCATGTTGAAACTATTGAACACAAAGTCACATGGCTCGGAGATAATGTATTTACTATTCTGGAAGAGATGTCTGCCTACCCCAACGAACGTCTCCTCAATCATGTTTCAGATATAACAGGTATTCCTGTTATATCATTAAGCAGAATACAAATAGACCGTGAAGCACTAAAGGCATTTGATACTTCTATAGTTTCCCACTTCGATATAATGCCAATACAAATGTCTGACAATGTAATTGTATTTGCTGCTGACAGAATCCTAACTCAAGAGAATCTTGAGGAACTTAATGTTCTGCTTAATATGAAAACTGCCTGGTATCTCTGTTCTTCAGAGGAGCTTAGAGAGTGCATCAAACACTATTTCGGTGTTGCATTTAAAAGTTTTTCAGTTAACAAAGAACTATCAACCGAAAGTCAGACATATGTAACTAAATTTGTGAACTCAATAATACTTGATGCAATTTACAGTAATGCTTCAGATGTGCATATTGAACCAACCAAAAATTCAATAAGACTAAGATATAGAATTGATGGAATATTACATACCATCCCTACTCCAACAGGCTCCGATGCCTACACCAGATCTATTATATCATCTATAAAAGTTATGGCGCAACTTAATATTGCGGAGAAAAGAACTCCACAGGATGGACGATTCTCTATTGAATGTGACGGAACACAAATTGATATAAGAGTATCAGTATTACCATCTAATTTTGGCGAAACAATAAACCTTAGACTACTAAATTCACAGTCATCCTTTATGAACTTAAAAGAGCTTGATATATCATCAGGTTCAAGGGAAACTCTTGAATCAATTCTGGATTATTCAACAGGAGTTACCCTCTTCACTGGACCAACAGGAAGTGGTAAAACAACCAGCTTGTACGCTGCTCTGGATTATAAAAAATCAGATGAACGAAAAATCATTACAATTGAAGATCCAATAGAGTACAAGATTGATGACATAACACAAATGCAGGTGCATGAATCCATTGGTTTCTCATTTGCAGAAGGACTAAGATCAATTCTAAGACATGACCCTGATGTTATTCTTGTTGGAGAAATCAGAGACAGAGAAACTGCACAAATTGCAATTAGTGCATCAATGACAGGACATCAGGTATTCAGCACCCTGCATACAAATGACTCCATCTCTGCTGTCTCAAGACTTATTGATATGGGCATCGAGCCATTTCTTATTGCTGGCTCAGTAAGAGCAGCTGTTGCACAAAGACTGATACGTAAAGTATGTAAAATATGTGCCAAAGAAATACCATTTCCTGAGGAATTAAAAGGAAAAATTGAAAATCTCGATTTCCCCAACAAGGACAAACTTAATATATATCAGGAAGTGGGATGTCCTGCCTGCAAATTTACAGGCTTCAAAGGAAGAAAACCTATATTCGAAATCCTTCATATAGATACAGCAATCTCCAAAATGATTACAGGTCTTCTACCGGAACAGACTATACGCGACTATATGATTGAAAACAAGCAGCATACACTGGAAGACAGTGCATGGTTGGAAGTACTTAAACAAAATACCACCACTCAGGAAGTCCTAAGACTACTATAGAATGGTTATTAATGGTTAATGGTTAATGGTTAATGGTTAATGCCGGAAAAGCTCTGCAGGTATTTATGTAACGCATGCTTCCAGCTTACAGTGTGGTTGGGAGCGACGATTTCCTCATCATCATAAAATGTAACAGCAATTCTGTTGATAGCTCCATCTTTAGTTAGGCGAAGCTCGTAGAGCGAAGACTGAAGGAGCGACAGCATGTAGCCCTGGGTGTAAACCCAGGGATAAATAACACGAGCGAAGCTCGTTTCTGCCCACGGAGTGTCGGTTCTATGAACCGATAAGCAATTCCGCTCACAGAGCGGACATAAGACTACTGTAAAATGGTTAGTTCGTTAGAGAGTTAGTTCGTTCGTTAGATAGCATAAATTAATTGAACGTGAAAATTTTGGAGAGCCACCCGGCGGTATTTGTTTAATTCGACGACCAACGGTCGACGCTACAGTACACTGTCAGAGACTCGAACACTAAGTGTAGCGGTGATGGCTCATCGCCGAAAAGGGCTGACAGCCCGTAACATAATAGCCTAGGGCAACGCCCTAGGAGCATAACAAGAAACAGTGGTTTTACCTACCCACGGAGTGTCCTACCTTGGATGTTGGATATTGAGTATTGGATATTCAAAACTATGTACCACAAACTATGAACTATACACTTTTGTATTAAACAAAGGCAATAAAATGAAAAAGATAATTATAATAACTGCAACTCTAGTAGTACTTATCCTCGTAGCAGCAGGAGTCTTCATAATCAACTTCAAAATTGAGGAAGAAACAATTGCTGTAAAACCCCCTACTGCTTCCCAACCAATTAATGAAGAAACAACGATTGTCTGGCAGAAACCTCTTCCAGAGGAACAAAAAATCTTACCAACCAATGAAACCTATGCATTAATTCCAACAGTGACCTTTGAAGACTCTAACGACAAAGGAAATATGACATTCAAAAAAAGTCATATGGAAGAACAACAAGAACGCTGGAAAGAAAAAATGAGTGATCCAGAGTTTAAGAAAATGATAGAACAACGGCAATACCAGTTGCTAGACAGCAAGTATCAATCATTAATAACATATTTGGAAATGTCGAAGGAACAGAAAGATGCATTCCTGAAAATAATTATTGATAGAAATATTTCTTTAAGAGATCAAGGTGTCAGAATTTATGGAAACATTTCCCATGGAATAACAGAAGATAACAAAAAACAGTTAGTTTCCCTACGCGAAACATATCTTTCAAATATGAAAGAACTCCTGGGACAAGAAGCATACGATGTATATGTGCAATATGAAGCCACCGAACCTGAACGGGAACAAGTGAACATAGCAAAAAGCCAATTACAAGATGCAGGATTGGCTTTAACACCTGAACAGGAAGATACTCTAATAACCGCAATGTACAATTCACGTCTGGAAACAGATGTTTATGTCTTTACAAATGTCGGAGATTGGCCTGACCAAAATTATCTGTCTGATGAAAATAAGCCCAAACAGCTTGAGGGAATGAATAAACTTACAGAAAACTATATCCAACAGGCTGAAAAAATATTATCACCAGAACAATATACCCAATTTGAAAAAATAATCAACCAACAAAATGAACACCAGAAAAAAGCCATCAACTTCATCTCAAACAGACCATAAGCAACTTAATTATTCAGTTCGAAGATGTAGGAGAGTCCGATTAGGGTAAGGTCGTTCTCAAGCACAAAAGGCATATCTAAACCATCAAGCACCCAGCTAGCATAACCGCCAGTTGCAGCAAGGTTGACTGTCTCAACACCTAGTACTTTCTTGAGATGTGTAACTGTCTCACGCAAGATGCCTCTATATCCAACTGTTGCACCAATCTTGATCGCATCTTCGGTGCTCTTACCTATTGGAGGAACATAGCCTTTCAGCTCAACATGAGGAAGCAACGCTGTTTTTTCGTGTAGATAGTCTGTCATCAGGGGCAATCCTGGAGTAATAATACCACCAATATATTTATTATCTGAAGATAATATATCAAATGTCAATGCTGTACCGAAATCGGCAACAATTGCCGGGCAACCATATAGGTGTGATGCCGCAACAGCATTAACCAACCTATCAGCACCAATGCTGCCAGGATTTGGATAATCAATCTCAATTCCTAGATTAATCTTGTGGGAAACAAATATCGCATCACTATTTGTGGTACATTTCAAAGCCCGAGTCCATCGATCATTTAAATTAGGAACAACAGATGCAACAATTGAACCATCTAGTAACAGGTCTCCCTTTAAATCAAGAATTAAGTCTTTAATGGCTGCATAAGTAGAATCAACCTTCTTTATCCTAGCCTGCTTAATAATACTATGATTATCCGCAATACCAAGAGATGTGCTTGTATTTCCAATGTCAACAACTAAACATTTCATACTAAAATCCTATTTGAATATCCAATAGCCAACACGAAATATCCAACATCCAAGGCAGGACATTAAAGAACGTCCAACATCGGCCTTCGCAGTTCCTGTCTACTGCTTGACAAGGTCGAACATTCAACATCCCAATGATGAATAGAAGACACTGCAGTCTTCCATGCTTCGCCTTCGGCTATGCAGGACACAGTCGCTCTCCGAGCTACGCCCGACAAGACCGAGGGCAGGGACCCCCCTCCGTCCTCTTTCCTCGGACACCTCCCCTAACTTATTAACTTATGGGAGGAGTCTTTGCTCGTGTTATTTATCCCTGGGTTTACACCCAGGGCTACATGCTGTCGCTCCTTCAGTCTTCGCTCTACGAGCTTCGCCTAACTAAAGATGGAGCTATCACCAGAATTGCTAACATAATTTTCAAGTTTACAACAAAAAATCAACAGATTAAAACTTATTAAACATTGGGTTAGCAGCCTTCAGTTTATAATTATAGATCTGCATTAAAGCCGGATTGTTCTGAACTTCTCCCATGGCTGCTGACCCACCAAGACGTATTGCTTTATCAAGGGCAATCTTAGCTGAATTCATATCTTTCAACTGATAGTTCAATGTTGCCATATCAAGCCATGCACGCCAATCATTCTGATTAAGCTTTAAATACTTATTCAGACAATTTCTTATATTATTAATATCACCTAAAGATGAGTAAAGTTGAGCCATGTCAACATATAGTCCGGAATCCTTTTGTAATAGATTCATGGCAGAAACTTCTGTCAAGATTTCCTGCATCTCCTTCTTCATTCCTACTTTATTATATAATTTTGCAACAAACACTTGCTGTGCAGGAGTTAAAGGTGCTTTTCTAATCACACTAACAGTATGATCAAATCGTTCTCTATAACCTGCTTCCGCATAAAGTTTGGTTAGTTCAAGAAGCTGATCAATAGGAGGATTTGGCACCTTTCTGACTTCTGCCTCAAGTTCCGAAATATCTTTTGAGGATTTTACAATATTCTCAATATTACCTGCAAAGGCTTTAGCCCTGTCATTGCCTGGATCCATTTCGCAGAAATCATTTATTAAATTCTGAGCATCAGCAAATTTGCCGGTTCGTAAATATACCTCCTGAACCAATCTGAAGTTTGCTTCCGGACTTAATGGGTATAAAATATACGCTTCTTTAAAAGCATTTTCAGCAGCTTGCATATCACGTCTATTCGAATATAGACCAGCTATTGCTCCTCTTAACTTTGAAAATGATTTTCTAGCAACAATATCTTTGAAGAACTTTGGATTACGAGTTAATTTTCGAACATACCAGTCCCAGAAATCCAAATCATTCTGCTTGTTGGTTTTAGAAATTGCTATTTTTTCTGAATTAATCTTCATAATCAAACCATTTGGCGTAAGATATGGATACATCCAGCGAATAACATAACTCTCCTCAACATAAAAACCGTGTTTCCACTTGTTACGTTCAAAAATCATTTTGGCAAGGATACCATTAATCTCCATAACCCCCAAGGCTCCTTGTACCTGAACTCTACCGCCTACAATTGAAATATCACCATTAGGAGGTCTAGTTCCAGCCTTTACCTCATCAATGTAAACCTGAAACGCATATGCACTGTCATTCTTACTAGGAATCCATATCTGATCACCATAAAGATCTCTAGTAATACTCATGAATGTGTTATCAGCCAGAGCATTCTGAGTAATTAAAAATACATCAGATCTGACATCTGCCGAATAAATCATATATGTAGGAACGAACCGTCCTGGATCTGTTCCGCCATAGAAAACAGCATTTGGTGTCATTGCCGGTGGATATTCCGGATTTGGCAATGGTTCATCTTCTTCATCCAGTTCTTCAGAAATGGCATCTGCACCTCTGAGCTGATAGTTACCAAACTGCCAACCGAAGTCATGTCCATTTTGTTCTGCACCTCCATAAACACGAATAAGCTCTTTGTTTGTGTAGTTCTCACGTATTGGAATTATCATAATACAAAGTGCTCCAATCAAAGAGCAAACATAAAGAACAGGTATTTTTTTCTTAAAGATCATATTGGAAAAAGCCAGACCAAAGATCAAACCATATCCAATCCAGAAAGTGAAGAGAGCGTGCGAGGATATGAACTTAACCTTCTGAATAAATGCATCCTGAATGTCACCCTTTGGATTAGCCAAAGATATAAGCAGAATACTCATAACAAGGAATCCGGCTAGAATAGCGATAAACCATTTACATGATGTGCTGTCAAAATCTGTCTTGAGTTCAAAATGATCGTTTCTCATTAAGAATGAGATACCAATAAACAATAGGAATGGAAGAATTAGCAACGCAACTAGACCAAATACCTGAAGAGCAGCAGGTGGAACCCCCTCGGGAAGCTTTGTTCCCAGCAAACTCATAGCCTTCAACAAATTTTGTAAAATCTTTACAAAATATATTAAAACCAAACCAGCCACTGCGGCAAAACCAATACCTATTATTACTTTTTCAGACCAGTGTGTCTCAACTTTCCCAATAATCTTATCTATCATCTCCTTAAATTGATTTATAACAATCATTACGAAACCAATACCGGACATACCAAGCATTAACGCAATCAAAGGTTTATATAAACCAGAAAAAGCAATAATATTACCAAAAAGTAGCTCTTCAACAATGATGATGAAGAAACATACTATAAACAGAGCTATACTTGCATATAGTGCTTTAAATTTCTTGCCGAAAAGTTTAATTTCCCATGCTGCGAAAGGTAAGAAACCAAGCAAAGCTACCGGTAGTGTAAACTGAATACGCAAATCCTTTAAGTAATCCCCAACCTGACTCAAAAAGTGCATTGTAAAAATTGGAGCCGGCTTAATTCTCTCGTATTGTCCGCGACTTAATGCATGTTGAAATCCTTCCCATGTTCTTGGATATCCCCAGTTCATTGGTGGATTTCTTAGGTCAGATACAATAGGCATATAAAGATAAAATGCAACACCAAGCTGAGCAAGCAGCATTGAAATTGCAACAGTTTTACCTCTCGGAAGAACAAAATATGCTATAACCATTGCAAGTATATCAAGAGCTAAATAAACTTTAAATGCCATTCCAGAGGGATGCTCAATTCCTGGTAACAGACCAAATTTAATCATTCCAAACACAACAACATACGGAATGACTAACAATATAAAATCTCTTGTCAACTTCTGGTCTTTAAGAAACATAACAATTACAAGAGGAACTGCGGCCAAGAGCAGAACCTGATAATTTGTTAGTCCAAGACCAAAAATAAATGCAGTAAAAAACAGTAATTTATCACTTGGCTTATTTAACCACATATAGGTGAGAAGAAAAATAAGTACAAGAAAGAATGCATTAAGACTATATACTTCAACAATAACAGATTGAGACCACATCACAGGAGAAAAGGCAAAGGCAAAACTTGCAACAACACCGCCGATAATACACATAACATTCTCAGACGAAGATGATTCATGCCCCTTCAACAAATCAGATTTATGCAGCAGGTCTTTGCCGGAACGACATATCAACAAAGCTGTTACACCTGCAGCCAGTGCACCAAACACAGCAGAAAGCAAAGCTATAGCCCATGCCGGATTAGGTTGCCCTAAATATTTAACAAAAGAGAAAATCCTGCAAAACAACCAGGCACACATAGTCCATATTGGGTATCCTGGAGGATGTGGAACACCAAGCCAGTCTCCGGCAACAGCCAATTCTCCTGAGTCTTCCAGCGTTACCGTTGGAGCTAAGGTAACTAGATATCCAATAAAAGATAGAACAGTTGCTGTCCAAAATGCTATCCAGTCATGCTTCTCAAAAAATTTCTCTTTTATTCCCATTATATATCTTCCTTTAAAAAATAATTTTCATGTAAATTCATTAACAAAGAATAATACATAAAAAAACAAATCAATGCAAGTGCGATATTATCAAAATGATACTTCAAACCTATTTTTCTGGTTAAATACCATTTCGGTATTATTTTCGAACTTACGCATTTGCGCATTTTCGAGTTTTCTTAAATCTCCACCTGGTCAAGAGAAGAAACAATCATGTCTGCATTGCTATGATTCTGAAATGAGTTCTGTCTTCTGCAAAGAGCAACACAGAACATACCAGCCTCTTTTGCAGCAGTTACTCCAACCTCAGAATCCTCAAAGACAATACACTCCTCTGGTAACACACCTGCTCGATCTGCTGTCATTTGATAGCACTGTGGATTTGGCTTGGGTCTTGAGTACTCATCATACCCAACATAGAAATCCACAAAATCTTCTATCTGCATTATTCTTATACAATCTTTAATTGTTTTATTAGAAGCACCGGAAACAATTGCAATTGGATAGTTCTTAGAAAGTTTAATAAGCAGGTCTCTAGATTCTTGAATAATCATAGCTGTTGAATCTTGTTTGCGATAACAATTCAAAGTATCAGCCTTCAATTTTTTAACTGAAGGAATTTGGTCGGCAAATATTGTGCTGATATAATCATATACGCTATACCAGTCTCTACCATAAATTTCTTTGGCATACTCATCCGGCAAATCCACCCCATAAAGCTTTAAGGCATCTTCAAGAGCTTTCAGCCATGCAATCTCGGAATCCATAAGGGTTCCATCCAGATCGAAAAAGCAAGCCTTTAGGTTTTTAGGAAATGAAGTCATTATCTAGTCAATGTTTGAACTTGAGATATCTGTATCATACTCTTCTCCACCAGGCTGTCTGTCAGAACCATAGGAAATAATTTCAAAACGTTCGCCATTAGAACCTGGAATTAAATATATATATTCACTTCCCCACGGATCAGAAGGAACTTTAGATTTATCTAAATAACCATCTAGACTATATTTTTGTGGGATTGGTTCAACAATCGGAGCCTCAACAAGAGCAACAAGTCCCTGTTCCTGAGTTGGATAATTACCATTGTCCATCTTATAAAGCTTTAAAGCTGTCTCAAAAACACCAATCTGTGATTGAGCCTTAACAACCTTTGCATCATTTGGCTTGTTAATAACATTAAGTCCAACAAAACTACCAAGAATAGCAATTATTACGACAACAACAAGAATTTCAATTAGAGTAAAGCCTGCATCTTTCATTTTTATATTTTTCATGATAATTTGCCTTTCACATTTAAATAAAACTAAATTCCGTACTGATTTGGTTATTCATAAATCCTTGTGAGTGTTTTATTTTTATTCGACTCCTTCCATGCTTCGCTTTTCAAGCTACGCAGGACGCAGTCAGAGTCGTATTGTTTAATAATAATTACCCCATATTGCATATGGGGCTAATAAAGTTTGACTACTCCGTAGTCTTAGAACTGCGACCGTGTCCTGCGTAGCTCGCAGAGCGAAGCACGGAAGCTGTTCAATATTAATAGCCCAGCCCTCACTTTGTAATTCTTTTACAAAGTAAGGGCGGGGTCAAACAAAAAGAAACAGAAAACCCACAAAATATGAAGAAGAACCAATAATTTTAGCACACAATCTATCTAGTTAATTGCTCTTTTACTTCAAGAGTTCTACGAACTGCACAAAAATCTTTGCCACACATTGAGCAATGATGTTGTTCTTCACCATCTTCACATTTTGGAAGTTTTGATTTGTAGATCTCTTCAGCCTTATCTCCAGCTATTGCACATTCAAACTGTTTCTTCCAGTCAAACGCAACTCGAGCCTCAGCCATCTTGTCATCAATATCTCGTGCTCCAGGAATTCCTTTTGCAACATCTGCAGCATGTGCAGCAATCTTAAAAGCAATAACGCCCTCGACAACATCTTTTTCATCAGGCAATCCAAGATGTTCTGCAGGAGTAACATAACAAAGCAAAGATGCGCCATGATAAGCAGCAGCAGTCGCACCAATTGCAGCTGTAATATGATCATAACCAGGAGCAACATCTATAACAATAGGACCTAATACATAAAAAGGTGCTCCATCACAAATTTCCTGCTCTTTTTCCACGTTCATCTGAATCTGATCAAAAGGAACATGACCAGGACCTTCAACCATCACCTGAACACCAGCTTTACGACATCTCTGTACGAGTTCACCCAAAATTTCAAGCTCTGCAAACTGTGCTTCATCACTGGCATCTGCCAGACATCCAGGGCGTAACCCATCTCCAAGCGAAACAGTAACATCATATTGAACACATATGTCCAGAATTTCATCCCAAGATGAATAAAGTGGATTCTCAGCATTCTTAGATGTCATCCACTCCGCCATAACGGCCCCCCCCCTACTGCAAATACCAAATTTTCTTTTAACAGCAAGTGGAATAAAATCTTTTAAGAAACCAGCATGAAGTGTCATAAAATCAACACCTTCTTCTGCTTGAATCTTTATTACATCAATCAGAAGTTCTTTAGTAAGACGATTTGGGTCGCCATCAACACGAGATAGTGCCTCATAAATGGGAACTGTACCAAAAGGAACGGTACAATGCTCAAGCAACGCCAGTCTTGTTTCACTTAGATTAAGACCAACACTTAAATCCATTAGAAAGTCCGCACCTGCATTAATTGAATGCTGCATCTTTGCAATCTCTTCCTGATTAGAGGATGAGTTTGGAGAGCGACCAATATTTGCGTTTATTTTTGTGAAAAAATCATTACCAACAACAACTGGATCTAAAGCTGCATGTTTTGGATTAAAACAGATAACTGCAGAACCATTTGCAATCTTTTCTCTCACAAATTCAGGTTCAACATTCTCTTTTACAGCAGCAATTATCATTGCGTCAGTAATACTACCTCTACAAGCTTCCTGATACTGTGTGCTCATATTCTACTCATGATCCATAAGAGCTTCAACAGCAGCAAATACTTCATCATTATCCAACGAATCAAGAATAAAATCAGTACCTGTAAAATCTGCATGTCTTGAGAAATCATCAGGAACGGCAATAATATACTTTACTTCTGCAAAAAGAGCTGCAACAGCAAGTTTTGAGTTTGAAGTCAAAACAACACATCCACGAGGATTAACCGGCATACTTTTCAATAGCTTCAACCACCCATCTCTTTTGATTGTAGGAAATTCTTCGTCTGCAACAAGCTTATAGTTCTCTGTAATACCCATATTTTCTAAAAGTTCGACAGCAACATCTTCTGACAAGGCGGAGAGCACACCAATTTGTGACTCAGTTTTCTTTGCAAGCTCAATATATTTAAGCAATGCTGGATTAACTTCTGCTTTCTTTAGAGCCGAACGATAATCATTTCTCATGCTCTTCTCAATTGATTCAGCAAGCTCTGTTTCGTACTTTTCGTCGTCTTCAAGCACTTCACTAACCGCATCCTCTAGGGATTGAATCATAAAATACTTCAAAAAATCTATATCTGTAATTTTAATTCCGCACTTTTTAAAATGCTTAACTGCTGATTTAAAAAGTACTGTTCTCGCTTCTGGAAATGCTATGCTATCTAGTTCAATCAACAATGCATGATTATACAAAACCTCAATCATTTGCTGTTCTTCTGATGCAATGTCTTCAACTTCTTCTTCAGCAACAATGTTCTCAAATATATCTGTCATTCTATTCTCCTGGAATTATTTTTTATATGGCCATTCTTCTGCAAATATAACAAAGCAAGGAATCATATTATAATTAGCATGTTTTTGTCAACAACAATACAACAACAATATTATTTTATTGAGCTTTTCCCTGTTTTTTTGGTTGGTGGCTCTTTTCGGCGGTCAACGCCCGCCGCTACAGATACCAATTTGAAAAACAATCCTTAAACTGCATATTGCTGCTGTAGCGACGGGCGTTGACCGTCGAAAATATATATTTTCCTGTTTATCACCCAATAGATAATAAAACAATCATTCAAACCTTAATTCTATTGTTCCAAAAGAATGTTTATACCCACAACCAGAAATCCAAGGCTCTAAACCTTGTTTTTCTGGTTGAGACCTTATAGTGTTCGACGATACTGACATGCCGTCACGCAGGTGACTCGCCGCTACAGCTTAGCTTCTGTACCTCTTACACCTTACTGTAGCGTCGGGCGTTGACCGTCGAAAATATATATTTTCTGTTTATCACCCAAAAAGTGATAAAACAATAATTCATTCCTTGATTCTATTGGTCGAAACCCACGTTGATGCCCTCAACCGTAAAACTAAGGCCTTCAAACCTTAATTTTACGTTTGGTGGGTGGGTGTGTTTCTCGGTTCATAGAACCGACTCTACATTCTTTCCAAACAGCGTTATTTACAAGTAATGTAGCGTCCGATCTATGATCGGAGTTATATTATATATTTTCTCAAATTAGCACCAAAAAAAATAGAGAACAAAAACTCCATATTTGATTCTATTAATTGAATTATCTTTCATTAACCATTAATCATTAACAACTAACAATTATTAACTATCGTCCTTTTTCCTCAAAACAGATACAAAAGCTTCCTGAGGAACATTTACCCTACCAAATTGCTTCATACGCTTCTTACCCTTTTTTTGCTTTTCAAGGAGCTTTCGCTTACGAGTAATATCACCACCATAAAGCTTTGCTGTAACATCCTTACGAAATGCTTTAATAGTTTCTCTTGCAATAATCTTGCTGCCAAGAGTTGCCTGAACAGGAATTGGGAACATATGGCGAGGAATTGCTTCACTTAATGCCTTACATATCAATCGGCCTCGAGACACAGCTTTAGTCCTATGCACAAGCGTTGAAAACGCATCAACAGGTTCAGCATTCAACATAATATCAAGTTTAACAATATCGCTTTCAACATACCCATCATATTCGTAATCCATAGAAGCATAACCGTGACTTACACTCTTCAGATAGTCATGAAAATCCGTAAGAATCTCATTCAAAGGCATTGAAGCAGTAAGCATAACTCTTTTGGCATCAAGTGTATCTGTATGAGTAACCTCTCCACGACGATCCATAATCAAACGCATAATATCACCAATATTGTCTGACCTGCAGATTATAAAAGCCTTAATCATCGGCTCTTCAATATACTCAATAAATGTATGTTCAGGTAAATTAACCGGGTTATCAATCTCAAACTTATCACCTTTTTTGTCACATACTTTGTATATAACAGAAGGTGTTGTACTAATAATATTAACCTCAAACTCGCGCCTTAAACGCTCTTCAATAACCTCCATGTGCAACAGTCCAAGATATCCACAGCGAAAACCAAATCCAAGAGCAACTGAATTTTCAGGGTGAAATGAAAATGCGGCATCGTTCAAACTTAGTTTTTCAAGACTCTGTCTAAATTTATCATATTCGGATGTATCAACAGGATAAAGCCCGCAAAAGACCATTGGTGTAACTTCTTTAAATCCAGGCAGAGGTTTGTCGGCAGGATTTTTAACATGAGTTACTGTGTCGCCAATCTGAATGCCGGCAGCATCTTTGATTGTTCCTATTATGTAACCAACATCGCCCTGACTCAATTTATCACATGCAACAGGTTGCGGCATAAAGCGGCCAACTTCCTTAATTTCTGTCTGAATATTGGAACGCATCAACAGGACCCTATCACCTTTTTTCAATTCGCCATCAAAAACGCGTACATCGGTAATAACCCCACGAAAAGCATCATAAACCGAATCAAAAACAAGTGCTTTGCAGGGAGCATTGGAATCATCAGAAGTTTGCGGAGCTGGAATATATTTTGTTATAGCATCCATAACCTCATCAACACCCTCACCTGTCTTTGCACTTACAAGCAACGGCTCAAAAACTTCAATTCCAAGAACATCTTCAATCTGCTTTATGGTTCCATCAACATCAGCATTCGGAAGATCAACTTTGTTAAGAACAGGAATAATTATCAAATCATTTTCAACCGCAAGATATGTGTTCGCAACAGTCTGTGCTTCAACTCCCTGTGCTGCATCAACAACAAGAATAGCTCCTTCGCAGGCTGCCATACTTCTTGATACTTCATATGTAAAATCAACATGCCCAGGTGTGTCAATAAGATTGAATTTATACTCAATACCATCTTTCGCTGTATACTTCATAGCTACAGGATGAGACTTAATAGTTATGCCTCTCTCCCTTTCCAAATCCATATCATCCAAAAGCTGATCTCTAAACTTTCGATCCTCAACGGTATGAGTCAACTGCATCATTCTATCTGCTAAAGTTGACTTTCCATGGTCAATATGTGCTATTACACAAAAATTTCTAATACGTGATAAATCTGTCATTATTTCTATTTATAATCCTTTTCCATACTCTGACTCTGTAGACACTCTTAAATCTTTAATCTCTTTTGCCATATCGGCAGCCTTAAACAAAAAAGTTCCAGCAACAAAAGCGTTCGCTCCCATTTGGGCACACTCAACTGCCGTTTCCATATTAATTCCACCATCAACTATTATTTTTAAATCTTTAAAACCCAATTCATCAGCCTTCTGTCTGATTGCTTTCAGCTTCGGTAATACATTCGGCATAAACGATTGTCCACCATATCCAGGGTGAACCGACATACATAAAACTTCTTTAACTAAAGGCAGATATTCAAAAACTGCATCTGCATCTGTATCAGGATTAATTGTTATTCCTGCATCAATACCTAGCTGATTAATTTTTTCAAGAGTCTGTTTAACATCACACTCAGCTTCAACATGAATCTGAATTGACGAAGCTCCCGCATCTGCAAACTTCTCTATATACTCATCGGGATGGCTTACCATAAGATGTACATTACGAGGTATAGATATTGAACCTGTTGCCATTTTAACAACATCCGGGCCCATGCTTATGTTTGGAACAAAATGACCATCCATAATATCAAGATGAAGTTCATCTGCCCCGCTCTTTTCAGCAAGAATGGCTCCCGCTCTGAGATTCCCAAAATCTGCTGCAAGTAACGATGGTAATATATAAATTTTCATGTCCTAACTTTCCTTAAAATTAATTAACTCTATATACTATCATTACATTAAAAAAAATTCAACCTTTAAAAAATAACACCCGATCTGCCCGATCTGCCTCATAAAAAAAGACACCGAAATGATATTTGTATTTTGAACAGAACTTTATGGTTGCCTCATAATACATGACACCTAGAGGTAATGTCAAAAATTCTATGAAAGATTATGAAAAGCTAAAAAAATGAATATCCAATATCGAACAGCCGTAGTGAAGCGAAGACCGGCTTTAGCTCGCCTAAAGCAATGACTGAAAGGAATGGCAACGAATATCCAATGATGAAGGATTGAATTCACCCACAAGTGGGGGTTCATGTTATTATAAATTAGAAGATTCATAACACTAGACTACGTATAACAAAGGACTTTAGAGCTGAAAGCCCTCAATATAGCAGCCTAGGGCAACGCCCTAGGTAACATAATAAAAACGGCTCTGTCACGGTTTATGTGGATGAGTTTTTTGTTCGACTCCTCCAGAGTCGTGTTTTTGTGTTATACTTAACCCCGTATTGCATACGGGGCTATTGAAGTTTGACTACTCCGTAGTCTTGGAACTGCGAAGCTGTTCAATTTTAATAGCCATGTATGAAATGCATGGTTAATTAATTTGTTATTAGTGACGACTGCAACGCAGTCGAATTTAAAGAATTTATGGCTCACCCACACAAACCGTGACAGAACCATAAAAACAAGGTTTTTACCTGCCCACGGCAGTGTCCTTCCTTGGATATTGGATATTCCTTGTTGGTTATTGGATATTGAAAAAGAATGGGATAAGACAAAAATAGTCTATATCACCTTGATTTATAAAGAATTGGGTGCAGGCTCAGCCTGCAACTTTTGACAGTACCCACCTAAAATCAAGGATTGAATTATGAAAACTTTTTTTGCATTTACACACTTGGCATCTGTTTTATGAGATCATGAGCAATCTGTTTGAAAAGATGAATGTTTTCAGAACTTACGCCATCTGGAACAAAGGAGTTGTCCAAAATACTTTTACCTGTAAAAAACTCAAACCAAAGAGCACCAATTAAGTAGCAACCATTTTGATTTGCATGCCTGCAGTCGTCTGCAAATGTTGCTTTCCCATCAGCAGTTACTCCTGTTTTCCAGTGATAGCCGGCAATCAATGACTTCGACTGATCCGGCAATTGTAAAAGTGGAGGATTCTCAAAATCAAAAGATTCATCGGCTTTATAATTCAAAACTTTGCGAGCAATCTGCAGAGCCTCTCCTGAAGGAATAATCCTACATGAATGTTTTTCTGCCATTTCTCTATAATTTTCCTGTAACATATCAAACATCTCTTGCTGAGTGATACCAAAATCCTTTAAAGAATCGCCATCTGCTCTATATGCCCAAGTCTGGTGAACAACAACTTCCGCCTGTGGAGCAAACTCTTTTACAAGATTATATAGTTTTGTAAAATATGGTTGATATGAATCTTTTATCCAGCTTTTATAACTAGCCTGCTGAAGAGTCACATAATCCCACTTATCTTTAACCAGAATTTCCTTAAGAGTCATAGGTTCCGAATCTTTTCCACCATTATAAGCAAAATCATATGGTTTAACATCTGGCAGGAGGTCACACTGTTCAACAAGATTCCAATGCTTTTCCAGAAAACACCCGCCCAAATCAGCACGGGCGTAACACAGCTCAACAGTTCCATCTGCAGCAATAAAATCATTCATATACTTCAATGCATTTCCCGAAAAACTGTTACCAATAGTTAAAACCTTTATCATATTATATAGCTCCAATTAAAAATTATTAAAGCTGAATGATAATACATACGCAAAGGGAAAACAATATTTTTATCAAGAAAACCCTTTCAAAACAATTTACAACCTTAATCTTTTTTAGTATTATTGCCATTTATAGTTCTGCAAGTATCAACCAATAAATAGAGGTAAACCATGCTCCCGAAAAACCAGGCATTCATATTCATTAAGCCACATGCCAGAAACAATGAATATGTTGATTTATATATAGAACAAATTTTACAACAATACCAGATACAAACTCTTGAATCTGGTATCATTCAAGGCACGCAAATAAGAGAAGATGGTCTTATTGAAAAACACTATGCCGTTAACGCACACGCAGGCACCACAAAGAATCCAACAGAATTGTTCATGCCTGCCGAAGCAGAAGATAAGTTTTTAGAAACTTTTAACATGTCGTGGGAAGATGCTTTAAGCAAATCGATGATTATAAGCGGTGAATGCATGCAGGACAAACTTAATGTGACCTCTGATGAGCTGAATGACCTATGGGGAAAAAATGGTTTTGTAAAAATTGGTTCAGGTCTTTCTGTTTCGTATTTTACAAAACAAGAATGTTTTGTTCTAAATGGATTCTATACTTCAAACCGAGACATGTTCACAAAAGATGATGCTTCTATCAAATGGTCGATTATTGAATTTGACCCTGAAATTTTGACATGGAAAAAGTTTAGATTGGACATAATTGGCAAAACAGATGCTACAAAAGCAGTACCATCCTCAATACGAGGATTTCTCAATCTGAATAAAGATAAGGCAAAATTAACTATATCATATAAAGACAATATTATCCATGCAAGTGCATCCCCCTTTGAAGCTTTAATCGAGAAAAGCATATGGCTTCAGGACAGTTTTAACCC
>Ga0209414_1000155_pt1 | contig 30983 bp, 34 predicted proteins | sample LakVidmifraction_4_FD_181154 | JGI IMG/M metagenome (GOLD analysis project Ga0209414, IMG submission 181154) | Hypersaline microbial communities from Lake Vida, Antarctica - Brine Hole Two &gt;0.2 micron (SPAdes) (version 2) | ecosystem: Environmental > Aquatic > Non-marine Saline and Alkaline >...
TGCTAACATTACTTTTAACTCCGTATCATACTTCGTAGCTTTTGACTGGAGGTACGCACTTCTCGACACCTCATCAATGGTTCACTTTCGTTCAACTCCTTTATTCCTACCTGCTAACCTCAAGGGCTAGATTCTCCTAAACGCTCAGTACCACAACTGTTAATTGCAGCACCTTTAGGTGGTTTAAAGCCATCGCCTATACAACGACTCTGATGGACCTACCATCATCTTATTTACAGCATTCAACCCTTTTATTGCCGTGGTTGATTCTTGGCACACTAAGATTTGTGCGACTTAAAAATCGGAGATTTTCCGGCGAAGCAAATTGCTTGTTGAATGTTTGTTGGTATGTATTTAGTTTAAATGTAAGCATAAATTAAATACTGTGTTGCTACAGTTATTTGTCACTTTCTTTTATAAATTTAATAAATTCTAGTCCAAACTCTGTAATATTCATCATCTGAAAGGGAGTAATTCCAATTCTGTTCATTCCATTATCATAAAGTAATCCTTTTGAAAATAGTCGTTGTTTATAAAAAAAGAATTTCTCCTCAGTAAGTTTGTAAAAATCAGGAGTTCTATATTTTTCTAATGGATTTAATTTTTTTTCCAATTCAGCTATTCTGCTTTTTAATCTTAAATATTCTTCTTCATATCTTGAACGCTCAATGATAATGGTTTCCTTTTTTCTCCGATCAATTACAGCATTAAATTGTGTTTTCGAATGATTTAATCCTTCTAATTCTTTTTCGTAATTTATATCAAAATATTTATGCGAATACAAGATTATCAATTCCTCTTCTGACAATGAAGTTATTAAATCTAAATAAATCTCAATAAGTTCTGTTTCTGAAGTAGGGTTTTTCAATTCATTTATGAGAATATCTCTAAATCTAATTAATTTTAGTTTTGATTTTGTGGTTACAACTCTTTTTAATACGGATTCAAAAATATCATTAAAGTTTTCAGTCTTGATATTTTCAATATTTACTTCTGAATTTTCTGAAAAATACTCTGTGAGAATTTCGATGAAAGTGTTTAATCTTTTTTGTTTAATTGTCCCATTATACTCAAAGAAAAGTTCATTTAAAGCTGTTCCAACAAATGGAATTTCTCCAAAAATAGATTTTGCAGTACTAATTAAAATTTCTTTTTTATCAATCTTTTTCATAATTGTTGGCAATGGTTTAGTGTCCGGAAAGTTACTTTTTTGAAACCTCAATTTTCCGATGTTTAAATTTAATGTTATTTTGTTTTAGAAAAATTTTATTTTAGTGAATTGAGCAATTTTTTTATCCATTGTTAGTCAACATATTTTTCTTCTTTCCAGAATTTTAATCGTAATTCAATTTCCCTTTTTGGCAATCTGAAATTTATGAATGATAACTGTGTAATTTTTTCAATTGCAATTTGAAAACTTATTAGGTTTTGTTTTAAAAGTTCATCAAAGATGAAAATTATCCCCCTCACTTCAACTCCCTCTTTTGTCGCTTGTTTTCTTAATTTTCCATCGCCGGTCAACAAAGCTCCAACTAGTTTTTTACTATAATACCAAACAGAACAATCTTCGAAACTTAAACCGTTACTTCTTTCAAGAATTTCAGTTATACCTTGAAAATCTATAATGTCTTCAGTTTTTATAACCTTTAATTTTCCATTTTTAATTAATTTTAAAACTGGCGTTTTTTGTTCATCATTTAATTCTGCAATTACAAAATCCGTAGTATGTAATTCGAAATTTATTTTAGAAAAAATATTTAAAAGCTCTAGCTTAGCTAAGTCTATTAATATATTTGCGTCATTTATTACAATTTTCATAGCACCAAAACTATATTAATGAACTTTCCTTTATACTGTCAATATTTTTATTTAATAAAGATGAAGCTTTGCTAAATGATATATTTTCTTGAGCTAATGCTCTATATACTAATCTCTCATATCTATTAGATTTTTCAGGGGTTTCGAACCTTGATTGATTAACTTCTCGCTCTAATGATGGATTAAATCTTATTTTCTTATAAAAATTGGTATGGCGTTGTTTAGAAAGTATGCCAGCATCTACAAGTCTATAAATTATTGCAGGAATACTAATCCCATATTTTTTTTGAGTTGATATTAATTCAGTTAAAGTAATATGCTCTCTTTTTCCACCAAATTCTTTAATTACGATATTTTTTGGAAATAAAAATTCAGCAGCAAATTTATTACAATAGTTTTCTTCTTGTTTTACATAGCATTCAGGTAAATTTAGAAGAAGATGTCCTAACTCGTGAAGGAGAGTGAATCTTTTTCTTTCAACAGGAAAATTTCCATTGACAACAATTACCGGAAACTTATTATTTACGTAAGTTGCCATTCCATCAAATTTTTCATCAACGTCAAAAAGTTCAATTACCTTTATTTCTTGATCCTCTAATAGTTGAATTATATTATGAATTGGATCAATTCCAATATTCCAATCATTTCGTAATTTAAGAACAATATTTTCAACATCCTCAATGCTGTTTATTTTACTATTTTTTATGATATTTTTAAAATTATAATCTATAGATAAAGCGTCTTCAATCCAGAGATAGTTTTCTAGATTTATTTTAATTTGTTCTTTCAAAGAATCTTGCTTTTTCATTGGAAAAGCTGACTTTTTTCTAAAGTTTATTTCTCCAAGTTCAATTTGAAATGAACTAAAAAAATAGTCAATTTTAAGGCCAAAAAGTTTAGATAAATCTAAGAGTTTTGAACTAGTTGGCATTGACTCTCCATTTTCATATTTACATATCATTTGCTTAGAAATACCTAATTCATCTGCAACATTTTGTTGAGATAAGCATTTTAAAATACGAGCGTTTTTTATTCGATTTGCAACAATATTATTCATAATTCAGTTCTTTTTGGTTGACAAAGTTACATAAATTTACATAATTGTCAACTAAAAAACAAATATTTATCATTTTTTCGATATGTTTTTTATGTATAAGAATATTTGCTGGTTTGCTAAATCTGATTTTCCTTCGGAAAATCCTTGCACGCAAACCCGCAACTACCTTTATTTAAGCACAAAATAGCAATTATTTTTATACGGCTTACATGGCGTTATTTTTGCATTTTATCAGTCTATTTCTTTTCGAAATTTTAGTATGCAAAAAAGGATAATTTCAATTCTACAGGTTCATACTGTTTAATACCCTTTCTTATGTTTGTGTGGCTTTAGTGATGGCGTATTTTCGGGAGTTTTCTTATTATCTCGTTGACGTCTGTCTGGTTTTCCGGTTGATTCGGCAGTTCTTTTTGGTCCTGGTTTAATTCCCATAATTTTCTTTTTTTTAAAATTTATACTACAAGTTAATTGATTTTTTCCAAATTCTATTCCAAACTTCAGCAAAGTTTCTTAACATTTCAATGGCTTAAGACATAACTAGTACAAGTTACTTTATTTAAATATTATAATAATTCCACTTAATCTAATAATAAGCATTTTTTCATAATGCGATGTAACTTATTATATCCGTATTTATCCTACTTTATATCATTAATGGTTTACGGATTACCGAGTATTTTTTGTTATTTTATCAGTTAACAACTTCAATTTTATAAGGCAAAATTTCAATGCATAAGCATAAGCTGACTAATAAATTAGCTTATTATATAATCACCTTAAATTCATTGATATTCAGCAATTTTTATCGTTGAGGTTAATTGAAGTTAAAGGTATGAAAGTTATTTGAAATATATGGTCTTAATTGTTATTTGTTAAAAACACATTGATTCCTTTATTCTCGTATGTACTGCAAAAATTCAAAAGTCACGTGTATAGGGAATCGGATTCGAAAGGTGGGGGGGGGCTGATTTTGTCTCAATGCTAAAATTATGGGCAAGCAGCAGAGGTGTATTTTTCTAATTTTAACAAATGAAATACACTAAATACTTTGGCTTTATTACCATGGAACAAGGGCAGATAAACCTACCTCCAGATAATTTCAAAGGATGATGAATATTGTTCATTTAGAAGGTGTTATATTAGGATTAAACAAAGCTAAAGAGACCTTTAAAGACACTAATATTTATTACAAGTATGATATTATACTATTGGATAATGCAACGAAACTTTCAGTATTGACTTGGAATCTATCTCCAAATATATATTTAAAATAAATGATCCCATTTTCGGATTAATTTATTATATTTGGAACCTAGGTCTTTCATAGGGCCTATCTTTTTAAGCTGCTCATTTTTTATTTAAATAGGTGCAGCTTGAATAAGCTTATGTTAATTGTTCTTCAAAACATAATTTTGATAAGCTTATTTCATAGCAATTTTCCCCACCTCACCTGAGGTGGGGTTTTTTTTGATTTGGTATTTGTGAATACTGAACTATTGTCTTTTGTCTTTTGAATTAAATGCCATTTATATTGTAAAGCACAAAAACAAAAATTTCATAAAAAATATTTCTTTTAATTTTACATTTATAGGGGGCTTTCAAATATAACTGTCTAACCCAATTTATATTTTATTTAATAATGGATACTGTTGTCCGTTATTAAAAATAACTTATATTTGCCGAAAATTAAAAAGGAAGTTTAAAATGAGAAAAATTTGGATTGTATTTACCAGTGTCGTTGTATTGTCATTTATCGTACTCATATGGTTTGGTACGGAAGTTTATCAAACACAACCACCAATCCCTGATAGGGTCATTGTTCAAGAAACAGGAGAAGTACTTTTTACCAAAGAAGATATTCAAACAGGGCAAAATGTTTGGGAATCTATAGGAGGAATGGAAGTCGGTTCTATTTGGGGACACGGAAGTTATGTAGCGCCTGACTGGACAGCGGACTGGATTCATAAAGAAGCAGTCTTTATGCTTGAAGCCTGGGCGCAAAGAGATTTTCAAACAAACTGGGAATCTTTGGATGTTGAGAATAAGGCAGCCATAAAAGCCCGACTCATTAAAGACATCAAAACAAATACTTTTAATAAATCAGCAGAAACAATTACCATTTCTGAAAACAGGCTGGCAGCCACTGAAAGTAATATTAAGCATTATACCAGAATTTTTTCTGAAGGAAAAGCGGAATACGCCATTCCAAAAGGAGCTTTAGTGGATAAAGATAAATTAGAAAAACTAAATGCATTTTTGTTTTGGACTTCCTGGGCAGCAAGCACCAACAGGCCAGATAAAGAATATACCTACACCTCAAACTGGCCTCATGAACCCTTAATTGATAACAACATCACCAAAAATTCGCTTATTTGGTCTGGGTTATCCATTGTTCTTTTGTTGCTATTTATAGGGATTCTTACTTTTTATTATTTAAGAAATCACGAAAAGGGAGAATTATTAACAAAACCTGAAAGTGATCCTTTAGAAAACATGAAATTTACGCGATCACAAAGAGCGGTTCTTAAATATTTCATCGTTATTTCTTTACTTATAGGTTTACAAGTTATTTTAGGAATTATAACGGTACACTATACCGTAGAAGGACAGGCGTTTTTTGGATTTGAATTGTCGAGCTATTTACCCTATTCCATCACAAGAACCTGGCACACACAACTGGCCATATTTTGGATTGCAGCCACATGGCTGGCCACTGGTTTATTTTTAGCGCCAATGATTTCAGGAAAAGAAATGAAATATCAAGTTTTTGGTACTAATTTTCTATTCGTGGCACTTATTGTTATTGTACTTGGCTCTATGTTAGGAGAATGGTTAGGCGTGCATCAATTTTTAAGTTTAACAGTCAATTTCTTCTTTGGCCATCAAGGTTATGAGTATATGGATTTAGGACGTTTCTGGCAAATATTTTTGGCAATTGGGTTAGTCCTTTGGGTTGTTATGGTGAGCAGACACGTTATTTATGGCATTCGTAAAAATGATTCTTCCAAACACCTATTAATTATCTTATTAATATCGGTAGTGGCTATTGGAATGTTCTTTTTCTCAGGATTAATGTACGGAGAGAACAGTAGTTTACCGGTTATTAATTATTGGAGATGGTGGTTGGTTCATTTATGGGTTGAAGGTTTCTTTGAAGTATTTGCTACTGTTGTTATTGCTTTCATTTTCTCTAAGTTGAAAATAATATCACCAAGTACAGCAGGCAGGGTATCCGTAGCTTCAGCTTCTATATTTTTAGCCGGAGGAATCATTGGTACCTTACATCATTTGTATTATTCAGGAACGCCAGTACAAGCTATTGCTTTAGGAGCCACCTTTAGTGCATTAGAAGTGGTGCCTCTTACCCTCATGGGTTTTGAAATAAGAGAAAATTGGAATATTCTAAAAAGTAAACAATGGATGCAGAAATACAAATGGCCTATATTTTTCTTTATAGCTGTTGCATTTTGGAATTTCATTGGTGCAGGGGTTTTTGGATTTTTAATTAATCCTCCAATTGCATTGTATTATATCCAGGGATTAAATACCACAGCCGTTCATGCACATGCAGCACTTTTTGGTGTTTATGGAATGTTGGGAATGGGATTCATCTTAATCAGTTTGCGATTTTATTCAGATAGAAAATGGGAGAGCACTAAGTTAAAAAGAGCATTTTGGCTTTTAAATATTGGGCTTGTGGCTATGATTGTTTTTAGTTTATTACCGATTGGCATCATTCAAGCGTATACCTCTATCACAAAAGGATATTCCTTTGCCAGAGATTCAGATTTGCTATATTCTCCAATAGTACAAACTTTAAAATGGTTACGTATGATAGGAGATGTTATATTTTCATTGGGCATATTCTATTTCTGCTGGTTTACCATAAATGAATCCATTTATAATTTTAAAAGAAAAATATAAATTTAGTAATAGCACAAATACTCCATGGCGTATTTGTGCTATTTTAAATGCAGAAGATGAAAGAAATACAAGACAGGGCGGATATTTTTTTGCTGGTAACCACTTTTTATATGAAGATTAGAAAGGATACTTTACTGGGGCCTATTTTTAATTCACATATTGCAGAAGCGCAATGGCCAGATCATTTAGAAAAATTAACTGATTTTTGGACTACCAATCTTTTGGGAATTTCATGTTTTAAAGGAAGCCCTCAGCAAGCGCATAAAATGGTAGATGAAAATTTAAATTATACCATTGAGCCAAATCATTTTGGTCAATGGCTTCAGCTTTGGTTTGCCACCATAGATTCATTATTTGAGGGAAAATTAGCGAATAAAGCTAAAAAATCGGCAAGAAGAATGTCAACTGGATTATTTTTGTCAATATACCACAACAGGCCAGAAAACAAAGTTGAATAGCCAATATATTTGGCAACAAAATATTTTTAGAAACCTGTTTTCTTTTATTGATTTAGTACTGCGTTGGCATTGTATTATTTAAGTAGCGGTAACTATAAACTTCATTCAAATTCCAATCCTTAAATTAGAAGTAACGAAAACCACCATGAATTGACTAAAATATATTGGATAAAAGTATCCATTATTATTTAGCTTTAACTATCTTTGCCTTAAAAGAAAAGCGTAAATGTTTTCAAAAGCATGTGAATACGGAATAAGAGCTACCATATATATAGCTAAAAGATCATTACTGGATAGTAAGGTAAGCTTAAAGGAAGTGGCAAAAGAAATCGGTTCACCCGAGGCCTACACTTCAAAAATATTACAAAAACTAGCAAAAGACAATATCATAAATTCTGATAAAGGGCCAACAGGCGGTTTTTCAATGGACAAGTCAACGCTTAACAAAGTGAAATTAAGTACCATTGTATTTAGCATTGATGGCGACGATATTTATAAAGGTTGCGGACTGGGTTTAGAAGCATGCAATGAACAAATGCCTTGTCCAGTACACCATCAATTTAAGACCATTAGAGAAGACCTAAAAATGATGCTTGAAACAACAACAATTATTTCCCTAACAATAGGGCTTAAAGACGGATTAACATTTTTGAAGAGATCCTAAAAATTTGAATTAATAGTGGATATTTTTATCCAATATTAATTTTTATATTAAATTTTAAATAAAAATTAAATTTCCTAAAAAACAGTAACATGAAAATTGAAGAAAATCAAAACATCGGAGAATTAGTAGCACAAGACTATCGTGCAGCATCAGTTTTTAAAAAATATAAAATAGACTTTTGCTGCAATGGCAACAGGACCATTTCTGAAGCATGTGAAAAAAGTAAAATAGATCCTTTAAAAATATTAAGTGATTTGGATACAGCTACGCAAACTAGCGAATCTTCCATCGATTTTAAATCTTGGCCATTGGATTTATTGGCTGATTATATTGAGAAAAAACATCATCGATATGTAGAAGAAAAAACCTTGGAAATCAAACCTTACTTAGCTAAAATATGTACAGTTCACGGGGAACATCATCCTGAATTGTTTAAAATTAATGAAGAGTTTTTAGAATCCGCTGGTGCCCTTGCCGCACACATGAAGAAAGAAGAATTGATCATTTTCCCATTTATCCGAAAAATGGTTAAATCAAAAAACAATATACAATCCATTGAAAAACCGGGTTTTGGAACGGTTCAAAATCCAATCGCTATGATGATGGATGATCACGAAGCCGAAGGCGAACGGTTTGTAAGAATTGCTGAGTTAAGCAATGACTACACGCCCCCTGAAGATGCTTGCAATACCTATAGGGTTACCTTGGCTTTGTTGAAAGAATTTGAAGATGATTTGCATTTGCACATTCATTTGGAAAATAATATTTTGTTTCCGAAAGCTATTGAAATGGAAAATGAACTGAGCCAGTAAAACAAATTTGTTGGGACTCAAATTCATATTTTAAAAAACATTGATAAATATGGACAAACTCATAAAAAGGCATGAGGCTCTAAAAAGATTAAGCCGTGAACATCATCACGGCTTATTGCTATGTTGGAAAATACGGGCAGGCATAAAAAATAACATTGAATTAAGCAGGATAAAAACATATGCAGACTGGTTTTACCAAACTTACCTTATTCCTCATTTTGAGGTGGAAGAAAAATATCTTTTCTCAATTTTAGGCGACCGAAATGATTTGGTAAGAAAGGCTATTTCGGCGCACCGAAGGTTAAGACGCCTTTTTGTAGATGATTCAGACCTCCAAAAATCCCTTAATCTTATTGAAGAAGAACTGGAAAGGCACATAAGATTTGAAGACCTCAGGATAAAACAGGAAATCGATGGGCTACAAATACCGTAAACATTGAGAGTAATGGAAAAGGAGGATGGAAAATGAACACCATACCGGGGATAGAACCTTTTGAATCTTCTGATAAAGATTCTAAACGGATTTTTTGGAAAGACGGTGGCGTTCATCAAAACATTACACACGCAGTTCATCCCGATCCAATTAGCTGAATGCATTGTTGGCACCAACGGGTTCGTATTGAAAAACCTGGAAAAGACGAACATTATGGAGATATCTTTGTGGACACCAATAAATCTCATGAGGTATATAAGGAATGGATGAAAATGACACGCCCGGCTCCGGGACCAAATGGAGAACGCAGACCAATTTGGTTTGAAAGGGCTTTTAGGCCGGATGACTCTATGTTTTATCTCAAAGATGAAAAGAAAAAAGAAGACTAATTTTAAATCCCGCAGTCGTGGGATTTTTCAGTTTTAGGTTATTGAAAAAATCAGGTAGAATTTCTAACTACTAATGATGTTGGTAAAATAACATTTTGAAAAGAATAAGAAGTTTTATTATTCAGGTTTTTAATTTCATCAATTAAAATCTCTGTTGCTTTTCTTCCCATTTCAAATCCGGGTTGTATTACAGATGATAAACTTGGCGTTACTACAGATGACATAAACCAATCACTAAATCCAAATACAGCTATATCTTCTGGAATTTTAATACCGTTTTCATTAAAACATTTAAGTATTCCAACAGCAATAAGGTCAGTAATGGCAAAGATAGCATCAACATTGGGCTGTTCTTTTAATAATTTTTGGGCGTTGGTATAACCATCATTAAAATCATCATTATTATCGCATAAATACACCAAAGACGGGTCAAAATCAATACCGTGTTCTGTAAGCGCCCTTCTATAGCCTAAAAACCGATCAATTGAATTTTGAGGTGTTAAAGAACCTCTAAAATGAGCAATTCGTCGATACCCTTTTTCAATTAAATAAGTTACAGCGTCATAAGCTGCTTTTTGGTCGTCAATATATACTTTAGAACAATTGACAAGTTTATTTATTTTATCAAAAAGAACAATAGGAACATCTTTTTGAAGAATTTCATTCAAATGTTCACATTGCTGAGTTTGGTTAGAAAGAGAAATAAGAATACCGTCAACTCGTTTTTGCATCAACAATTGAAGCTGTTTTTTTTCAAACTCAAAATTTTCATTTGACTGTAATGTAATCACAAAATAGCCTTGTTTTTCAGCTTCTTCAATAATGCCATCAATTACTTTTGAGAAAAACTGGTGCACAATTGTAGGGATAATTACACCAATGGTTTTAGTTTGCTTTGTTCTTAAATTTATGGCTATTGAATTGGGGGAGTAATTTAATTTTTTAGCCAAATTTAATACTGCTAAACGCGTGGAATCGCTAACATCACCATATCCTTTTAATGCTTTGGAAGCCGTGCTAACTGAAATATTTAATTCTAAAGCTATGTCTTTTAGTGTAATAGGTTTCATTTGTATGAAATAAATGGCCTAAGTTAAGTAATATTATTCATTCTAAAAAAGAGTTGTTAATGGGGACAAAATAAAATAGCAATAATGTTTCGAAACCGATTTCGTAGTTTTCGAAACCGATTTCGTTAAATAAAAGTGAATATATTAAAGTATAAGTATTTAGTTTTAGAGAAAAATAGATTAAATTATTCAATTTAAACCAATTACAGATGAGAAAATTTTTACATTTAACAGCCTTTGTCTTAATTGCTGTTACTAGTGCAATGGGACAGCAGACATCTACTGTATCGGGAGTGATAACCGATGCAAAAAATTTGCCTTTACCTGGGGTAAGCATTATTATTGACGGGACGATAAAAGGAGCGTCTTCAGATTTTAATGGGAAATACGATATTACAAATGTTTCTGATGGAACATACACGATAACCGCATCATTTGTTGGTTATAAAACAGTAAGCAATCAAATTACTATCGCTGGTGCTAACGTAACTCAAAATTTTATTTTGCAAGAGGATTTATTATCTCTGGATGAAGTAATTGTCACAGGTTCATCAAACCCTAAAACAAAATTGGAATCGAGTATTGCAGTTACAACAATGAGCGCTAAGCAAATTGAAGCAAGATCACCGCAAAGTACAGCAGATTTATTGCAATCTATTCCTGGATTTTTAGTGGAAACTTCAGGTGGAGAAGTTGGAAATAACTTGTTTGCCAGAGGAATTCCTTCAGCCGGAGCTTATGAGTATGTTCAAATTCAAGAAGATGGATTACCAATTTTTGAAGATGGAGCATTACAGTTTGCGAATATTGATAATTTTTACCGAGTTGATTTAACAGTAGACAGAATGGAAGCTGTTAAAGGAGGTTCAGCATCAATATTTGCAAGTGGAGCACCAGGAGGTATTATAAATTTCACTTCAAAAACCGGTCAAAATGAAATGAAAGGAATTACTAAATTAACAGTAGGTGATTATGGTTTATTTAGAACTGATTTCAATGTTGGAGGAGCTGTTGTTGAAGATAAATTATTTTTTAATGTTGGTGGTTTTTATCGCGTGGATCAAGGGATAAGAGATCCGGGATTTGACGCAAATAAAGGTGGTCAAGTGAAGATGAACGTAACTTATAAATTTGATAAAGGGTACGCACGTGTGTACTATAAAAATTTAAATGACCGAAATATTTTTTACCAATCAACTCCCTTTGTGATGGATGGTGACGAGGTTAAAGAATATCCTGGTTTTGATGCCAATTATGGTACTTTCACTTCAAGAAATTTTAGTAAGCTAAAAATCCCACAAGGTGGTGGAGGTTTCTTTGAAGCTGATTTAGAAGATGGTGTTCATCCTATTACAAATACTATTGGTGGTGAATTTAAGTTTGATTTGTCAGACAAAATTACTGTTAAAAATGCCTTTAAAAACACCGATATTGATATGGATTACAATGCCATTTTTGCTTCTCAATGGATGGGAGACGTTTCTACCCAAGGTCAAGTTGCTGATCAATATGGTATTCCAAGCGGTGACGCAACTTTTACTTATGATGATAATGGCAATGTATTAGGTGCCGGAACAGAGTTGAAAAGGGCCGATTATTGGTTTATTCATAAGGACATGCAAAATTTCGCAAATAACTTATCTTTCAATTTTAATTTAGAAAAAGTAAACTTAACTGTTGGCTATTATTATTCTAATTGGAAATCTGATCAGAATTGGAATTGGTCAAGCTTTTTATTAAGTGCATCAGACAATCCTAGATTGGTTAATTTGTCTGATTCAAATTCAGGAATGGAGTATTCTTATCATGGAATTACAGATATCTCTTGGTTGCAAAGAGAATCACAAATTAAAAATACGATAAATGCATTTTTTGCTGATGCAGAATTTGATTTGTCGGAAGATTTTACTGCAAATGTTGGCCTAAGATATGATGATAGTAAATATTCAGGAGTTGGAGATCATGGTACTTGGGGAAATGACATTGGAGTTCTCGACAATAATACAGCTGATAACAACGTGAATATTCTACAAGGTGATTATACCTATTGGAAATATGATTTAAGTGAATTGTCTTATACTGGAGCTTTAAACTATAAAATAAGCAGTAATATGGCGTCATACGTACGTTATAGCCATGGTTTTAGAGCGCCAATTGAAGAATCTTTTTATGGACCGGCTGTTGAAAGTGGAGCAGGAACGGAAGGTTTGAAAGGATTGGATCCAACAAAAGTAGATCAAACAGAGTTAGGTTTTAAATATTCTGCACCAAATTTTGCATTATTTGCAAATGCATTTTATATGAAATTAGATAATATTGCATACCAAGATATTCAAACAGGAGGAGTTTCTGAAAAGAAATTTGCAAATGTTGAAAATATTGGATTGGAATTGGAAGCTATCGTAAAATTGGGAGATTTAAACCTTAATTTTAATGGGACATTACAAAATCCTGAATATACAGGCTATGAAGGAAGCGAGTCGGCTTTAAATGGAAATACAGCTCGAAGAATTGCTAATTTTTACTTTATATTTAGACCAGATTATAATATAAATGAAGATATAAATGTATATGTAAGCTCTTCTTATTTTGGTAAAAAATATCAAGATATTGGGAATACATTTGAACTTCCTGCATTTAATGTGGTTAATATAGGAGGATCTTATACGTTGAATAATATTCGTTTTGCAGTGGATGTTTCTAACTTATTTAACACTATTGGTTTAACCGAAGCCGATGGAAGACAAGATGGAGTTGCTCCTGTTAGCGGAGAAACCTTTATGGGTAGATCTATTCTTGGAACAGCGGCAAAATTATCTGTTGCAATTAATTTTTAATAAATAAGGTTGCTGCACTTATCGGAATTTACACAAAGGATTTTTATAATGTATTTGTAATAAATAATTTCCGTAAGTGCAGTAATTTTTAATAAATTATCCAAAAATTTAATAAAAGATAAATACGCCAAAATGAAGAATGTTGGAATAAAAATATCCTTATTTGTAAATTACTTTGTTTTTGCTATTCTATTAAATAGTGTAGGAATCGTAATATTAAAATCTTTGGAAAATTATGGTGTTGATGAAGTTCAGGCAAGTGCTTTAGAGTGGTTTAAAGACATTCCAATTGCAATTGTTTCATTTATAATCGCTTCATTTTTACCGAGAATTGGCTATAAAAAAGCCATGTTAACAGGCTTATTATTATCCATGTTTGCCTGCATTTTTATGTATTTTGGGAATTCTTTTTGGACAGCAAAAATATTATTTGCTTCAGTTGGGGCTTCTTTTGCGTTGATAAAAGTTTCTGTTTACGCTGTCATTGGCCTTGTTACCAACACCACAAAGGAACACAACAGTTTAATGAGTTCTATTGAAGGCTTTTTTATGATTGGAATTGCATTGGCCTATTTTTTATTTCCTGCCTTCAATTCAAATGACAATCCGGATGCTTGGCTTAGGGTATATTGGTTATTGGCTGGCTTGGCTTTTCTTTCGTTTTTACTTTTATATTTTACAAAGTTCGATGAAGGACACGAAATCCCGGGTGTAAATCTTTTGGATGATGTTAAACAAATGGCAATGCTTTGTACCAAATTGCTCATTCTTATTTTTATTTGCAGTGCCTTTTTGTTTGTAATGGTGGAGCAGGGAATTATGACTTGGTTGCCCACTTTTTATAAGCGTGTATTGCAACTTCCACCCAATGTCAGTATTATGATGGCCAGTATTTTCGCTTTATCCTTAGCAATTGGCAGAATTGCTGCCGGGATTATTTCTAAATACATTTCTTGGTTTTATATTTTATCATTTTGTATTGTCATAGCCATGCTTATGGTTATTTTTATTTTGCCAAAAACTATTGAAGCAGAGGTTGGTGTTATTAATTCAATAACTGATATTCCATTAATTGGCTATGCTTTTCCTATTGTTGGAATATTTATAGCCCCTATTTATCCTTTGTTGAATTCCTCAGTTTTAAGTGCTTTGCCAAAAAAATTGCACAGCCCAATGACGGGTTTAATTGTTGTGTTTTCTGCCCTTGGAGGAACTTCAGGTTCAACTATAGTAGGATGGTTATTTAAAAACTACGGAGCTGAATCAGCATTTTACTACACATTAATACCGATGACATTATTATTAATTTCAATACTAATCTTATATAGATTAACAAATCAATCTAAATATGTTATTAATTAATACTACTTCAACCTTAAAATCCTTATTATTACAAGAAGATACAGATGGTGATAAAAAAATTACTATTGAAGATATAGGACCTAAAAAATTTGATATCATTCAAACAAATGGAGAAATCCACAGCGTTGAAGGAACTTATTTTTTATCAAATTTATTGCAAGAGCTTGCCATTTTAATTAAACAAGGAAAAAACACAGTTGCTTCTATTTCATTAGATACCATTTATGAAAAACCAACACAACGAATTTCCCGACTTATTAGAGAATTGTATTGGGATGAATTAACTAGAACAATGGATAAAAGCGGATTGGAAAAAGTAATATTCGATGAAAAAGTATCTCAAAAGTATTTTAACATATACATTCCAGAAGGAGACAAGGAAGCTTATAAATATTACAATAATCTGGCAAAAGAGCTTACCCAAATAAAGGTTGAAATCCTCCCTAAAAATATAAGTCCGGAATATGTTTTATCAATAAATGAAAAACCGGGTCTTTTGGCTTTGGTATTACATAAAAAAAATGGAGCGGTACAAGGAGAGCCATTTGTTGTTCCCGGTGGTCGTTTCAATGAAATGTATGGATGGGACAGTTATTTTGAATCAATAGGTTTGTTAATTGATCAAAAACCGCACTTGGTAAAAGGAATGATTGAAAATTTTGAATATCAGATTAAACATTATGGCAAAATTTTAAATGCAAATAGAAGTTACTATTTAACAAGAACGCAGCCGCCGTTTTATTCTTCACTTTTGAAAGAATATGTTGAAGCAACAAATAATTTAGATTTAGATTGGCTTTCAGGGAAATTAAGTACAGCAATTCATGAGTATGAAAATGTATGGATGGTTGAAGGAAAAAGATTGACAGCTAATGGGTTGAACAGGTATCTTGCTGAAGGAATTGGTTATGTTTTTGAAACTGAAGAAGGTCATTTTAAGGAAGTTATGGAATTTTATGCCGATAAATTGAAAATGCCTTTATTGGAATTTGAAGATAAATATAAAAAAAGAGAAATTGATGTTCCTGAATTAGACAGTTATTTTACTCACGACAGAACTTTGCGTGAAAGTGGCCACGACACTTCAAACAGATTTGTAAATAGATGTGCTCATTTAAATACGGTTGATTTAAATTCATTGCTTTATAAATATGAAGTTGATTTTGCAGATCTTATTCAAACCTATTTTGATGGAAGTTTTTTAACGCAACAAAACAAATCATATTCAAGCAGTTTTTGGAGGCTTAAAGCTGAAGAAAGGAAAAAATTAATTGACAAACTTCTTTGGAATGAAAAAGAAGGGTTGTATTTCGATTATAATTTTTATGAAAATCAATCTGAAAATTTCGTGTCAGCCACTACCTTTTATCCACTTTGGTCAAAGCTTTGCAGCAATATTCAAGCTCAATTGTTGGTAAAAAACGCACTTCCATTGTTAAAATGCAAAGGAGGAATTGCAAGTTCCAGTAAAAAATCCAGAGGGGAGATAACCAAAGAAAATCCACAAAGACAATGGGATTATCCATTTGGGTGGGCTCCTCATCAAATGCTAATTTGGAAAGGTTTGTTACAGTATAATTTTATTAATGAAACTCAAGAATTGGTATACCGATGGCTTTGGTTAATTACAAAAAATGCAGTAAATTATAATGGTATAATCCCCGAAAAATATGATGTTGTAAATTGTACACATATCATTGATACGGAATATGGAAATGTAGGTACAAATTTCGAGTATATGCCAGATGGTGGATTTGGATGGATGAATGCCTCATACCAATATGGATTATCTATACTTCAAAAAGAATTAATTGAAAAATTAAATGAATTAACAGAACCGGATATCTTATTTGGGAATGATTACCTTAATAAAGGTTAATTTTTTACAAAAAATCAGATATACTTTATATCCGATCCAATTAGCGGAATGCATTGTTGGCCCCAACTGGTTGGCATTGAAAGACTGGGAAAAGACGAGCGTTATGGAGATATCTTTGTGGGCACCAATAATGCCCATTGAATTTTTAATACAACAGTAAAATATTCAATGGATATAACACTTTCTAAAATGGGCTATAGGAAAGAAAACATGTGGCTCTCATGTCAACTGATGATAACAAAGGATTTAGAAGGCTCTATTATTGAAATCATAGATTATACCAATTAAACATTATCTAACACGTAATGCTCATTTTTTTAAAGTAATGAAAAACAAATTTCACAAATACATACAAGAACTTCAAAACAGCATAACCTCAAAATTAGAGGAAGTTGACGGTGTTGCAAAATTCCTTGAAGATATTTGGGAACGTAAAGAAGGCGGCGGCGGAAAAACTCGCGTAATAGAAAATGGTGCTGTTTTCGAAAAAGGAGGTGTTAACATATCTTCGGTTTACGGATTGCTTGCTCCGGAAATGCAGGATTATTTTAAGGTAGGAGACGTCCATTTTTACGCCTGCGGCCTCAGTTTGGTAATTCATCCGAAAAGTCCGATGGTACCAACAGTCCATGCAAATTTTCGCTATTTTGAACTATCTGACAAAACAGGAAAGAAAATAGATCATTGGTTTGCTTAAGATTTATGTGTGCTTCCATGTTTTCCTGTTTAGAAAAAGAATTCATTAAGTTTTTCATAGTCTGAATTCCTTCAGCGGTTTCTATATTGGCTTCCCATAAATTCCCATTATTTAATTGTAAAGCTTCATCACTTTCTTGACCATGTTCATCTTTTTGTTGAGAAACAGGTTGCTCTTGTTGATGTGATTCAGTTTGTTGAACTCCAGAATGTTCAGAATTTTTTTCAGTTTTATTGTCACAAGAGATAGAAAACATAAGCATGGCAATCGCAAAAATTAACAGAATAGATTTTTTCATTTCGTTCTAGTTTTATTATTTGTTATTAATTTCAATAAATTATTTGGCAAACGTAGTACCCAAATAAAGGGCGATCGCTTTAATTTATAAAGTAGGACTTGTTTTTTTGATAAAACCAGCTCTCACAAAATTAAATTCTAAGTATTTAATAATAAACACCGTCTTAATGTTTATTGACAGCAGATTTGTACTGGGAAGGGGTTTGATTTGTGAATTTTTTGAATATTCTGTTAAAAGCCGATTTTGAATTGAATCCGAAATCAAACGCGATACCCAAGAACGAATAACTTTCAAATTTCAGATCATTTATTTTTAATTTAACTTCTTCCACCCTAAACTGATTAATGTAATCGAAAAAATTAAGGTTGAATTTTTCATTTATAATCTGCGATAAGTAATGTGTTGAAATGTCCAATTCAGAAGCCAACTGCAGAAGTGTTAAATTTGGGTTTAAAAAAGGCTTCTTCGAATCCATTAAGTTTTTAAGTTTATCCGCATATTGTTTTGCTTCCATCTCAGTTAATCGTGAACTTGCATATTTAATTTTTGTTTCCTCAACAAAAACCTGTTGATTTTCCGTATCATCGCTGAAAATAACTTTTTGTTTTAATCCGAAATAACCAATTAAAATTACAAAAACCGACAACGAAAGAAATAGTCCATCCGTACAAAAGGCCATTGAAAATAAATTAAAAACATGATGAATTACTGTAATTATGATTAATGCAGTCCAAATAATACCAAAAATATAAACAAGTTTTCTTAACCATACCAAGTCAATTTCCTCTGAAGAAGAAAATTTATTGAAGATATTGATATCCAATTTTTTAAACAACCTTATCAATACAATAAAATATAACGGCCCTGAAAGTATTGTTACTATTAAAAAGAAAATAAATATAAATGGTGGAGAAATATTTAAATGTTCAAAATCCAATCGAATCTTTGCTGAAATATTTAGAAAGAATGAAGAGACTAAAATATAGGCATTGAATAAGATAAATGGCACAAAATGAATGAGGTTTATTTTATTAAAAATATTTTTAGAAGTTACTAATGACGAAATGTAAAAAAACAAGAATACGCCATGCAATAAAAACAGAGAAGTAAAGCTGATGGATAATAGTTGAAAATGAGTAAATAACTCATGCGAATAAAAGGAATAAAATCCAATAAACAGACCCAAATACAACAGCCACAATATTAATATATTATCGTGCAATGCTCTGGGTTTTTTCTGAAACAATAAAATTGCAAAAAAGAAAGCATTAAAAGCTGCTATTAAAAAAATAAATTTCATCTAATGATTGCTAACATTTAAATAATTAATCAAATGTATGACTTATATAAAATATGCAGGATTTTTATTTCATAAAAATATTATTTCTTCGCAATTCTAAGAGAATTGTTTTAGTATAAAAATTGATATAAACCTTAGTTGAATTAATATGAAAAGTAATTTATTAACCTCTAAACTCTAGGGGGTTTTTGCTTCGATAATTAATAATACTTACAAGCTGCTATGACAATTACAAAGAAATTACCACAAAATAACCATTTTCAAAAGTATCAATGTCAACACGTATCTATAAGACAAGGAGCTTAAATTGAAAGATATATTGTAAACAGCCATTATGCCTTCATTTCAAGTTTTTGTTATTGCAAAACACCTGCCAAATCAACATATATATAATTACGACCTGTATGGAAACCTTCAAAAAAAGCTTTCACAAACCAAAGGTTCAGAAAGATATAAATAGTTTAAAAGAAGAACAATACATACATCTTTATCTGAGGCAAATTTCAATTTAACCAAAACCAATAAAAACATAAAAGACAGTAAAAAGCCAATGGTGCTATTGTTTAATGAGGCCATAAAAGCTATTTTAGAATTAAAAGGGGCTAATATTTCTTGTGTCGCCATTATTTTGATGGTAAATTGAAAGTTTTTTGTGTTGAAGACGATTCTATATCATGAAATTTCCCCCCAATTGCTATTTAATTGTCTAAACCTTTTTTGAAAAGAAATTATGCGTAATTTTTTAAGGTGGATCCATTTAAAATATTTTTGGTTTTTGAAACCAACTTCCCAAGAAACTGAAGTTAATCGATAATTTATGAAAATTTTCCTGTATTAATCCGCTATTAGTTGTGCCTTGTTTTCCGTAAGAATAATTTAAATTTATGGTAGATGACAACCTATTGTTGGAAGTTGGAAAACCTAAACCTAAAGAAAAGCTGTAAGTATTAATATTTTGATTGGAAATGTTTAAATATCCCGAGTCGTAATTTGCGCCAGCCCTATATTTTACTTTATTCCAATAACTGGTGAGTTTGGAGGATGGTTTGAACTCAATGCCTATTCCATAAATAGATTGGTCTCTATAGGTAGAAGCATTATTTGAATGATTTATACTGGCCCAATAATTTTTTCTATAATCTACATTTAACAAAATATTTTTATTGATTTGTGAGCTTATTCCAACGCCAAATTTTAGGGGTAAATCAAAGTCGTCCGCGTTTTGGTTGAACTCAGTTGAAATTATTGCGTTCGCTTTCGCACCTATAGAAGCTTCTGCAGCACGTAAGGTAGTTGGCAAACTAACTGTTGCGCCCAGCGTTGTTTTTGCTCCCATTAAGCTATTTAAGGAATATTGTATTCCAGCATTTAGCCCAAGGCTAAAGTAAACATTTTTGTCGTTTAAATAAGCTGAATTGGTTCCCAGTAAAATCCATTGTTCCTGACTTATTGACCCAAATAAACCGTCTATTTCAACACCTACTGAAAAATTATTTTTCAGTTTGAATCCGTGACCCAAGAATATCTTATTTATACCCCCTGAACCAATAACATTAGTTAAATAATTGCCTGTGCCTCCCTCAATTGGTTGAACAATGTCTATTTGATAACTGACTTTGCTGTAAGGGACTACTCCCAGGCTCATACGCCAATAATTATTTACCGGAAAAGCCATGGCCAAATGAGTGAAATTAAAATCATAGTCTTGTTGGCTTGTATACTTATCCCTTTTGTTTGAAAGGGTATTGTTAAAACCAACTTCATATAAAAATGAATTTTCAGGAATTGAGGTTAAAGAAGCGGGGTTAGTTTGGTTTATTGTATACTGGGATTTGTAGGCAATACCGGTATTGCCCATAGCGGTCAAACCTCCAAAAAAGTTTAAATTTTCTTGGCCAATGCCATATATAGAATATGGTGAACTGAAGTCACTTTGCGCATGCATAAATAAATTTATAAAGAAAAACAGAATTAACGAAAGTGATTTGGTTTTCATAAAAAATTAATATAATAAATAGGTTAATTCGACTTTCATCTTAGTTTCTTTTCCGGATGCGCCATCATAAATTAAAAGTTTATCAACCGATTGGCTATTGTTGGGCAATTGAAACAGTAACGCATATTTTGTTAAGTAGGTACTTGTTTGAGTTTCATCAATAAATGAAGTTATGTCAACCGAATAATAATAATCATAATTTAATTCTGAATTATAGGATTTTAGGGACGCAGATTCAAGTTGTTTTATAAGCCTGTTTTTATTGTCGACTACGAAAACATTAAGCGACTCAATTGCAGAAATATTTTCGCTATGGCTATTTGGGTCGGGGTACATTTTTAAAGTGGCATTTATGACAGTTCCGCCATTTTCGCTTGTAAGGTCGGTTAAATCCCGAACATAGGGTATTTCAATACGCATATGTAAGCTGGTGCCTGCCTGAATATACATTTTATTGTTTGTCTGATTACTTGGAAGTATATATTCACCGTCTGTTATTGGATTAAGTAAAGTAGGCATTTTATCACTTGTAATATTATTAAAGAGTTCTAAAATATCAAAGTCCTTATACCGATCATTGTCGGAATTAAGTCCATCATCCAAAGTATAATACAATCGAAGCACGGAACCGGCAAAACCCAAAACGGTGTTATCATTATTGTCAGGAACTATGGTAATACCCTTAAATATTTTATCTAAATCATCAATATTCTCAATGGATTTATTTTGAAGATTGTTAAATAGGTTTTTTCCAAAACTGTGTTTTAAAGTAATATTAATGGAGTCTTTTTTGAAAGGATAAGCTTTAAACAAAAGTTCGCCTAAAACTTCATCACTAAAGTTTAAGGTTGAGGTATTATAGAATTGTGTTTGATCTTTGTCTTTGGGTTCAAAATCATCAGTAATTTCATGAACCCTATAGGTCTGTACTTGGAGCGTATCACCATAATAATACCTGTCGTAACGTAATATTAAGGCAATTGAATCATAGATTGCCTTTTCATCGATATAAAAATCTTTTGGGGCAAGTCTAAGAAAACTTCGTGAAGTTAGGTCTCCAAATACAGCATCTTTTAACGACCCAATTAACAGTCTGGTAGCACCTGAAGTTATAACTGAATCTAATTGTATGGTTGATGTTTTTAAAGTTAAAGTATCAATTTGTAGCACCTTTGAATCCAATTCAATAAAATCCTCTCCAACCAAATACGTTTTTGTATCGTCATTACATGAAATTAATATCGTAAAACTTAATAAAACTAGTATAAAACAGTTTCTCATTATTATAATTTTAGGCAAATGTATTTTAACGCATAAGTTTATAAGTTATAAAATAGATAAACGTTGAAATTTTATCGATTAATACGTTAATGAAATGTTAAATAGCTAATAATCAATAAGTTTCACAACTTGTAGATCGTAAAATCCAATGCGTAGACAAAAAAGACTGATTGGTCTATTTTATTGTTTCCAACAAAGTTATTCCATCTATTTTTGCGTCAGGTTAAAGTTAAAACGAGATTTGAAGTATGCATTTAAGATTAGGGGTATTTTTATTAATGATTGTTTCAACTTCGGGAAAAGCCCAAAATTTTGAAATTTTTAGTGCGGACATTAATTCAACACTTAATAACTCCAACTCAGTTGGATTAAAAAATACCTCCATTAATATTAATTTACCCCTAAAACTTAAAAAAGGAATGCTAACCAATAGCTTATTATTTTCCAGATATAATTTAGATTATGATACGGATGAAACTATGAATACAGCCACTATTGAAAGTTTCAAAACATTAAAATATACTTTGGGATATTTTACTGAAATAAATGACACTTGGGGTTTTAAAACTAACATTTCACCAACAATTTCTTCAAATTTTGAATCAGGCATAACTATGGATGATGTTTTTTTTAACGGCAGTTTGGCTTTTATCAGATCTAGTAAAAAAGGCCGTCTTCATATTGGCTTAGTTTACAATACCAATTTTGGAACAAATAAAGCAATACCAATTATAAGTTATTCAAGAAAAGTGAATAATACTGTTTCTTATAGGTTAGGAATGCCAATCACTAAAATTGAATATGTTATCAATTCAACAAACAAGGCAAGCTTTTACCTAAAACCAAAAGGATTTTATTCAAATATCAGTGATAACTTAATTATTAATACAACTGATAAAGCTGAAAAGATAAAATATATATCCATACAATCAGGTGTTAATTATTCTCATGCCATAGATGAATTTTGGAAATTGTCATTAGATGCCGGTTATCAATTTTCCACAAAATATGAACTGTTAAATAATAGTGAAAGCATTTATGAATTTAAAACAAAAAACAGCTTTTTTGTAGGTTTAAATTTAAAATTTGATTTATTAAAAAACAAGAAAAATTAAAATAGAATATTATGAATTTAAAAAAAATGTATTTAAAAAGTGTCATCCTGTTTTTACTTATAGCTCTTGTAAGCTGTTCAACAGATGACGATGACGATATGGGGAACTGGGTTGAAAGTTCTTCTTTTGATGGCTATTCACGAGCAAATTCAGCTGCATTTGTAATTGATGGCAAAGGCTATGTAGTTGGCGGATATGACGGAGACGATTATATGTATGATCTTTGGGAATTTGACAAAGACGGCGATTATTGGGTGCAAAAAGCGGATTTTCCAGGGATTCCAAGAACTGCCGCTGTAGGATTTTCACTTAACGGTAAAGGTTATTTTGGCACAGGGTATGACGGTGATGATGAGTTAAAAGATTTTTGGAGTTATGATCCTTCAACAAATACGTGGACGCAAAAAGCGGATTTTGGGGGTACGGCAAGAACCGGTGCCATTGGTTTTGCAGTTTCTGGGAAAGGATATATAGGTACAGGTTATGATGGAAGTGAGCTTAAAGACTTTTGGCAATACAATGATATAACAAATGAGTGGATTCAACTATTTGGATTTGGTGGAGACAAAAGAAAAGATGCAGCAGTTTTTGTTATAGATGATAAAGCATATATAGGAACCGGGATACAAAATGGAGCGTTCCAAAATGATTTTTATGAATTTAACGGGAGTTCACAAACTTGGAAAAGATTAAAAGACCTAGATGATGAGGATGAAGACTATGAAATATTACTAGCCAATGGGGTAGGTTTTTCATTAAAAGGCTTTGGATATTTTACAGGACCAAATAATGATCATTGGGAATATAACCCATTAATAGATACTTGGGATAACATGCCTGACTTTGAGGGAGCTGCCCGGCAAGATGCTGTTGCTTTCAGTTTTTCTGATAAAGCATTTGTTTTAATGGGCAGAAGCGGAAGCTATTACTATGATGACAATTGGGAATACCGTCCAGATTTAGAAAGTGACTTAGACGATTAATATTTTTGTAATTTAAATTTGTTTTTGTTTGTTAGTTATAAGAGCCAATTTTTTCGTTTGGCTCTTATAATTTCAAGTGTTTTTAAACGGCCATATTTTCACAAATGCAAATACCATATAACTCAATATATAACTATAGATGAAAAAATGGATAATTATTTTTACTGTTTTCATAATAACTTCAATACTTGTTGTTAAACTAGGTAGCACTTCAACCAATGATTATAAATTAGAAACATTTAAAGTTGATAGCGGATGGGGTTATACAATATTTGTTAAGAACAAGGCATTTATTAAGCAAGATATAATTCCGGGAATTCCTGTCAAAAAACCTTTTGTCACTAAAAAAGACGCAGTTATTGTTGGTGAATTAATGATCGAAAAGTTAAAAAACAAAAAAATACCAAGTATTTCCTATAAAGAACTTCAAATTAATGGCGTAATTTTATAGGCAATATTTACTAATTTTAGGAATATTTTTAATAAAACAACCGATTGAAAACTAACATAAAAAATATACCTCCAGTAATTTTACACATATTATCTTGGTTCATAGTTGTCTTAATAATTCTGAGTACTTTTTATAATAAGTTTAACTATTTTCCTTTAGATGACTATTTTTATTACAGATTATTTTTAAACATCGCTATTTTTTATTTAAACTATAGTTTCTTGGTCCCTAGGTTGTTGCTAAATAAAAAAACGGGTCTATATACATTTGTGTCGTTGGCTTTTATAGTATTTTTTATTTTTGTGTACCAAAACATTTTACCTTCATTACCTTTAATGGAGGGATTTGGCAATCGACATGAATTGTTGAATCTTGAGAATGTGCGCAATGTTATTGAGTCAAAAAAAATATTTTTCCTAAGTTTTATTCAAGGGATAATTATTTTTTTATTATTCGCAATCAGTTTAAGCATTAAATTATCTATTGAATGGCGTAAAAATGAAAAAATGAAAAGCTTAATCAAAACGCAAAAGATAAATGCCGAATTGTCATTCTTAAAAACGCAGTTAAATCCGCACTTTTTATTTAACACCTTAAATAGTATTTATTCATTGGCAAATAAAAAATCGGACGACACTACAGAGGCCATTATTACTTTATCAGAATTAATGAGATACATGATTTATGAAACCAATAAAGAGTTTGTAGCCCTTCAAAATGAGATAGATTATATAAAAAATTTTATATCTCTTCAAAATCTGAGATTAAAAGATTCAAGCGGAGTTAGATTTAACGTTAGAGGAAAACTAGATTACAATATTGAACCTTTACTTTTAATTTCATTTATTGAAAACGCTTTTAAATACGGAACGGATTACACAGGAAAAACGGATATTACAATTGAGATAAAGGTTGAAGATGATATTTTAAGTTTAAAGGTTATTAATTATATTTCCTTAAAAGAAAAGAGCAACCTCAGTTCGGGGGTTGGAATAGAAAATATTAAAGCAAGATTGAACATTTTATATCCCAATTCCCATACTTTAAATATTGAAGAATCCGACAAATTGTTTAAGGTTGAATTATTGTTAAAATTAAAAAAATGATGAAGTGCATAATTATTGACGACGAACCATTAGCTTTAGAATTATTAGAAGATTTTGTGTCTAAAATTCCAAATTTAAAGTTAGTTTCCTGCTGTTCAAATGCCATTGAAGCAGTATCAATTTTACAAAATAACAAAATAGACTTAATTTTATTAGACATTGAAATGCCTGAATTTACTGGAATTGAGTTCATAAAATCTTTAGATGTTAAGCCTTTATTTATTTTTACAACTGCTTACTCGCATTATGCTATTGAGGGGTTTAATTTAAATGCTGTTGATTATTTAGTAAAACCAATTCCCTTTCATCGTTTTTTAAAGGCAGTTAACAGGGCGCAAGAAATTTATTTGTTAAAAAATGAAGAAAACGCACCATCAATTAAAACGTTAAGTTCTCCAAATTTTATTTTTGTTAAAGCCGATTATGAAAACATAAAATTAAATTTTGACGATATCAAATATTTTGAAGGGTTAAAAGATTACATAAAAATATTTTCCGTCTCACATAAGCCAATTTTGACCTTGAGCAATTTTAAAAAAATTGAAGAAAAATTGCCAGAAGATTTATTTATAAGAGTTCATAGATCATACATAGTTTCATTAAAACACATAAACTCTGTTCAACGAAACAGAATACTTATTGATGGTGTCAGAATTCCTATTGGGCTAAATTACAAGGATGAATTTATTAAAAAAATAGGAGGTTAAATTTAAACCAATTTGTAACCCTTTTACTTTCAGTAATCTTTAAAAACTAAAAAGAACGTAAGTAATGGTGGTTATCAGACCTAACAAGAAAATAATAACCGAAAAAGGTTAAAATTCTTTGCTTTATACTGATAACTTTTCCTAGAAAATAAAGGTCAGCAATCATTTCATCATAAACATTTTGTCCTTTTGACATAATACGCTCAAATTCCTTTTTGAAGTCAGTTAAAGATTCTTTTGAAAAATTTTCAGCGTATAAAGCACCTTTATACTTACTTTCTCTAAAAGATTTGCCGAAATACCGATAAGGCAACATACTAAACAACGCAAAAACCATGGATAACATACTGCTGATTACCAATACTCTAGTTCCTACATTGATTACAATTTCTTTTGTGCCGGTATTTATAAAATGAAGCCCAAAAAATAAGGAGGTTATTATAGAGTTTACAGTAAGTATAATTTTAGCCTTGTTGTCAACCATTTTTAAAAGTGTATAATGATTTCTTGAAACATTTCTAAAAAGAGTTTGTATTCCACGTGCATCAAATTTTTGCAGCTTTTCCTTTTTTACTTTTAACGGGGCAATTTTATTATCTTCACTTTCCATGATTGTTGATTTTTATATTACATAATTCTTCAGCTTCCTCAATTATTTTAAGTGTATTATCATATGTAATGTTTAAGTCTTTTAAGACTGTAGGGTTTGCAATAATTTCTTTAACTAAGATAATATTATTTTTAATGAGTTCTAACTTTTCACACTTTTTTAAAGATGTTAAAACAGTAATAGGATACAAGTCGAATTCATCAATATTTTTACTTATTCCATTATTTTCGGGATAGTCCCAAGAGAGCATTCTTAAACCAATACATTTGCCGTAATTAATGGCATCTTGGGTAAATCTTGTATTGGTCACTAACCAACCCTGTTTTAAATGGGTTTTGTTTTTCACATTCGAATTCCACTGTTTTTGGATATCCAAAAATCTGGAATTAATGTACAATGGGACTTTAATATTACTTACTGCTTTAGCATCTGAATGAAACTTACATTCAATGGCATATATATTTCCATCTTTTTCTGCCAAAACATCAATTTCATGAGTAACGCACTCACCATTTAGGATAACACTTACCCTAGTGTCAAGTCAAGCATAAATTGACGGATATAATCTCTTTAATTTTATTCTGGCATCCTTTGTTGTAAACTGCCAATTAATCTTTGCATCCTTATTGTTCCGGTGCGTTTGCCATGCTTCAACTTCTTCTTTCATTGTTTCTAAATTATCAATTCGCCTGTTTAAGCATTGCCCCATCAATACATTCAGTTCTATTTCTGCCATGTTGAGCCAACTGCCATGTTTTGGAGTATAAATAAATTCAAATCTGTCCCATATACGTTTGGCTTCTTCAGGTGGGAAAGCCTCGTATAATGCTGATGGTTTGTGTGTATTTAAATTATCCATTACCAATCTTATCTTAACAGCATCTTTATAATGTATATCAGCTATCTCTTTGATCAAAATAGCCCAATCAACTTTGGTTCTTCTTTGGGTTACCTTTACATGCCTTCTGCTTTTAAGCGGTTCGGATACCATAAAAATATTACTTACTCCACATCTTTCGTATTCAAAATCCTGACGTAATTCTTGACCAGGCTTCATTGCAATAGGTGTTTTTGTTTCTTTTATTAATTGCTTGGGCGACTCATCCATGCACACTACCGGAAAACCCTTATTATATGGGCATTTATACACATCCAACACTTGCTCCATCGCTGCCACAAACTGGCTGTTTTGTTTTGGTGGAATTACCCATCCTTTTACTTTCCACGGTTTTAATTCGTTTTTTTTAAAATGCCTCTTACTGTTTCGTGTGATATACTTTCAACATATTCTAATTCTACAATCTTATCGGCAAGCAGTCTTAGTGACCATCTGGCAAACCCTTTAGGGGGCTTACCACAGCTTAGTGCTATCAAACGTGCTTCAAGGTCGCCATCAGTTTTCTTTTCGTAAACCCTTGTGGTGGGGCGTCCTTCTAATGCTATTTCAAATCCTTCTTCAACAAATTTTTTCTTTATGCGATCTATCGTACGCATCCCCGTTTTTAAAACTTTGGCAATATCTTCATTTTTTACTTTATCAGAAAATTTCCCCACATCGCAATTCAGTAATATCAAGGCATGTATTACTTTTTTGGAACTATGAGTACCTCCTTTAGTTATTTCCAATAATTCTTCGCGCTCTTTCCTCGTTAGGGTTACTTTATACTTTATCATTTTTTTAAGACAAAGATACAATATTTATCTATACGTCATAATATATTTGACTTGACACTAGTCTTAAATCCTTTTTCTTTCAATAATGCCCCAACTAATTTTTCAAATGGATAACCCGTAGGTCCCAAATCAAAAATGGCTCTCTTTAAACTGTATTTTGAAGCTGAGACTTTATTGAGCTTTTTTAATAGGAAAAACGCTTTTTCATAAATTACATCGGTTGAAATTCCATTATAAATCATAGGGGAGATGATTTTTATGATTGTTTGGACTTCCTGTTTTGTTGCGCCACTTTTCTTTAAGGATTCTTCAAGTTTTTGTGTTGAAAACTGCTCTATTTTACCCGAAATTTTTTTGACTGTCATTATTTTATTATCCATATCTTCTCGTTTTTTGATAATTTATAATTTATTTTGTAAAGCCTTCAATAATTTAATTTATAATTGTTTTTTAACCATTTTACATCAATCAAAAATATTGTCAAATATTGTTAATAAGTTTGCCATCAGCCATTTCAATAATTCTATTCGATGCTTTGGCAAAATCATTGTCGTGGGTTACGGCAATAATGGTTTGCCCAAACTCTTGCGATAATTGATGAAACGTTTCAAGAACAATGCTTGTATTTTTACTGTCTAAATTGCCGGTAGGCTCATCGCACATAATAATCTTAGGTCGATTTATTAAAGCTCTTGCAATGGCTACTCTTTGTTGCTGGCCACCCGAAAGTTTAGATGCTGGTTTTAACGCTTGATCCTTTATCCCCAGAAGATCCAATTTTTGATAAGCCTGTTCTTCTATTTCTTGAGGTGAGAATTTTCCTAGTTTTAATGCCGGAATCATGACATTTTTTAGGCATGAAAATTCAGGAAGAAGATAATGAAACTGAAATACAAATCCAATATTTTTGTTTCTGATAGCGGCAAGATTATCAGATTTTTGTCCGGTAATTTTTTCCCCATCAATGAATAATTCCCCTTCATAATCTGTATCCATGGTAGAAAGAATGTATAATAAAGTCGATTTTCCGCTGCCTGATTTTCCAATCATTGTAATAAACTCACTATTATATACTTCAAACGAAACTGCCTCTAAAGCTTTAAACTTTATTGGTTCGTAAAAGTATTTACTTATATTTATTGTTTTAAGAATAACCTGCTTTTCCATTATTTTCTAAATATTTCGATAGGGTCAATTTTTGCAGCTCCAATTGCAGGAATATAGCCAGCTCCCAAAGTGAGTAAAATACCGAGAATACCGCCAATTATAAATATTGGAGACTCAAAACCGATAGGGAAATATTCTCTGTCACCACCAATGTAAATACCGCTCACGAATTTAATTAGGCCGGAAGCCAGAAGCAATCCAAATGATGTTCCAATAACTCCCATAATTAACGATTCCTTTAGAAAAATATTAATCACATCTTTCCCTGAAAACCCTGTTGCTTTAAGTATGGCTATATCATTTAATTTTTCCTTTACGGTCATATTGATAATATTATAGATTCCAAAGGCCGACACTAATAAAATAGCCAATGAAATTGAACCAAACATAACCTGCCTTGTTTTTTTATTAGACATGGATTGTTCGTTTGCGGCCTGCCAGTCTTCAACTTTATAAATTGTTAAATTTTTAAGCTGTTTTGAAAATTCCGGTGCCTTATTTGGGTCATTGATATTTACTAAAATATCGGTTAAATAACTTGAACTTTTTTTCATAAGTTGCTGAGACATTGCCAAATTTATATATGATTTTGTTAAATCGATATTAGAATTACTTGTTTTGAAAATACCTTCAACCTTCATCATTTTTACCGCACCAATAGATGAAGTAATATTTATATTATCATATAATTGGATGTTTAATTTTTCGGCTATTCCAACACCAATTAATATTCCATTAGATGTTGATAAGAGATTTCTTACATCGCCCGCCAACATGGTAGATTGTATATTAAACATAGCGTTAGCATCCATAATATTTACGCCAGAAGCAACGCCATTTATTTGAGATATTCCATTGTTATAAAAAAGATTAACCGACACTTGAGGAGTAACAG